>Ga0268264_10000261_pt1 | contig 94757 bp, 58 predicted proteins | sample KBSSwiS32_FD_190357 | JGI IMG/M metagenome (GOLD analysis project Ga0268264, IMG submission 190357) | Switchgrass rhizosphere microbial communities from Kellogg Biological Station, Michigan, USA - KBS Switchgrass S3-2 (SPAdes) (version 2) | ecosystem: Host-associated > Plants > Roots >... | reverse complement strand
CAACCGCTAGCAACTCCCTAAAAAAATTAGAGAGCAACCGAAGCCGCTCTCTAAACAGGCTGGCTTAAAGCCGCCTAAAGCATAAAATTAAACAATAAAATCATTTGGTGCTTAACACAGAATCTTATCTTTCGGGCAGCACATTCAGCCACAAATGCCCATAGCACTTCCCGCCGAAAAATGGACAAATGTCCAGTGGTACCGAAAGTACAGCGACGGAAGGCGCATAGCTGTCGGGAATAACAATAAAGAAAAACCAAAAGACACCTAAACAAACTATGAAGGCTTCTTCCTGAAAGAAATAATATAATAATCTCCGATCGACCTCCACGGCCACGCCCCTTTCCAGCGATTCTCCCATCTGCAAAGCCTCCCATACCATCCCGGGTACCTTTCCGCAAACCCCTCGATATAACTCGGCGGCACAAACGTGCAAAGCCCTTCAAAACCCAGCAAGTCAAATTGATCAGCCATCGCCTTGATCACAAAACCCGGCGAGTAATACCAGCATTTGAAATAATGCCCCTCCACGTGACTGCGGGCTCCCCGGCTGCTGAACCATCTGCGGGTAGCTGTCCTGAATTTCCCCTTGAAAACAAGCAAACTTTCCCAAAGAGAGAATTTCGGCAATATCACCAGCGACACCTGCCCTCCGGGCTTTACCAATGGGGTAAGGCTGTGCAGGACCGCAGCCAATTCATCCGTACAGTTCAATCCCGCGAAATTCGAAAAAACAAGATCGTAGGGCCCCCGCTGCTGCAAGGATGATAAAGCCGTGAAAGAGCATAGTTCACGGGTGATCTTATCCGTTAACCCCTGCCGCGCTACTTTTGTCCCCAATGCCTCCTGCATGCCGGCGGCGATGTCCGTGGCATGTACGTGGTGCCCTTGCAGGGCGAACCAGATCGCATCCTCTCCCGTGCCGGCATTCAATTCCAGGATCCGGCTGCCAGGCGCCAGGTAACGCAGCACATGATCGCGCACCCTTCCCCTTTTATATGCAATAATGGTATTGCCTGCGTCGTATGCATCGAAGACCAGCGCCTGCTGGCTGAACGCCCTGGCTGCAGCCTTTTCATTTTCAATCATAGTATCTTTTTGATCAGCCTGCGGGCAGTTTCTCAAGCTTGTTCAGCTTAAGCTTTCCCAATAATGACATTGGAGCATACCAGGCAATAGAGGCCGCCTGTTTGATGCTCTGGCCTGTGACGGCAGCCGGCCGGCTGATGAGTTTTTTGATCTGCTGCAATGCCAGGTGCCAGCGATAAGATTGGTGTACATAGCGGTGCAGCTGTTTATAAAAAGACGGATGATAGGTGTTGCGGAACATGATCCTGAGCTCGTCGGAATCCGTCCAGTTGGTCTTTTCCTTCAGGTCTGCCTTCACCCTGTCATAAAAGGGCGTGCCGGGCAAAGGGTAGGATACGGAAATGCCGAGGCTGTCAGGCAAAAGCCGGTTGATCATCCGGATGGTCTTACGGATATCCTCCTTTGTTTCTCCGGGATAGCCGAACTGGATGAAAAAAGAGGGGTGGATGCCATATTGTCTCAGCAGGTGCGTAGCATCATGGATCTGTCCGACGCTGGTGCCTTTGTCCATGGCGTCGAGGATCTTTTGCGAACCGCTTTCAGCCCCCATCCAGCTATTGTCACAACCCGCCCGCGCCAGCGCGGCTACATAGTTCTCCTGTAATAGCAGGTCGGCCCGGGACTGGATCTTGAACCGGAAGTGCAGCCCTACCCTTTCCACCAGGTCGGCAAACTCGTTGACCCAGCCGGGTTTCAGCCCGAAGATGTCATCGCAGAACCAGATATGGTCGAAATCATATTGCTCTTTCAGCCATTTCAGCTCCTTCACCACGTGTTGCGGAGAACGGGCGTTGTAGCGGTTGCCATAAATGGGTTTGGCGCACCAGTTGCACTTGAACGGGCAGCCGCGGGTAGTGCTGACGTTGAGGGAAAAATAGCCATGGCGCTCAACATGGATAGCCCTGTAGGCCGGTATGTCCACCAGGTCCCATGCCGGCAGGGGCAGTGTATCGAGTTCCCGCATCACAGGTCTTGCAGCTGTCTTCAGCGGAATTCCATCTTTTAAATAAGCCACGCCGCGGATAGCGGAGAGGTCCTGCTGCCCGTCGCGGATGGCATTCACCAGTTCCAGCAGCGTCTGCTCTCCTTCCCCCAGCAGGACGAAGTCTGCGCCTTTCTGCAGGTATTCGCCGTAATGGTCCGTAGAATCAGAGCTGGAAAGGATCACGGTACACCCATATTGCCTGGCCATCCGTATCATCCGGTGCGCCGCATCCCGCATATTGGTGAGGCACATCTTCGTGAGGTAATTGAACCCGTCGTCATAGACGACGAAAAAGTCCGGTCGCCCGGCAGCCAGTCTTTTTATCACCTCGTCCGGATCTTCCACGAACATGGTATCAAACAGGGATACCTGATAGCCGTGTTCCCGCATAAGGGCTGCTGCTCCAATGGTAGCCAGCGGAGGATACGGCTGTCCCGTCGCCCACTGCTTGGGGTCAAAGCGCATGAAATAAGAGTGAGAAAAAAGGATCTTGTCCATACCTGTCAGTTTGTTATCCTTATCCAGGGAAGGTCGCGCCTGCTTCCAAGCAATCTGGCTGTAAAGGAGTCAGGATTGTGTAGCAGCACATGATGGAAGGAGCGCAGGTCCCGGATGTTGTGATGGAAATAGAAGTCGGCCATTTCCGGATACCCCAAAGAAGTGTAATAAGCCAGCGTCCTCATCCGGGCCGCATGGATCTCGTTTTGCCGGTGGAACCGGGTATCTATTATATGCACTTCTCCTTCGTCCTTCAGATAGGTGAGGCTCCTGTGAATGATCTTTTTCAGAGAAGGGAAATATTCCAAAGAGGCAGCGAAAAGAATAACATCGAATGATTGGTCCTCCAACCCCAGGTTACGCAGGTCGCCATGAACAAAGCTGACATTAGGATCGTCATTGAAGACCCTGGCGGCTTGCTGCAGCTCCGTAAAGTTAATATCCAGTCCTGTTACCCGGGTATCAGGGATCTCCGCCACCAGGTGCGACAACCAGCCATTACCGCATCCTATCTCCAACACCTCCAAAGGGCGCCTCCTGGCCGCAAGATAACGCACCAGCCGCCGGGCCGAACGCTTCCTGGATTGCCACTCTTTATAATGTGTATGGCCGGGTGCGATCTCCGGCAACTTCATCACTTCTTCATCAGAATACAACCTGTTCTCAAGACTGCGGGTAACAATATATTTTTTTTCAAACAGCACATCCAGTGGTCTGGAAGGGCCAGGAACCTGTATGTTTGTCAATATCGAGGAATCGGGTAGGCTCATTACTAACTATTTATATTCGGGCAATTGGACTTATCAGGCATCCGATTAGAGTAAACGTGCGTTTTTTAGGAAAGGATGCCCCATCGGGGAAAATAAATGCCTCATCCATGACATCACCAGATCCGCATCAGATACAGATCAGCGCTGTTATCCCCACCTGTGACAGAAAGGCGGCCCTGATGGTCCTGCTGGACAGCTTTGACCGCAGCAGCCATCCTCCGTCCGAGATCATCATTGTGGATTCCGGCGACGACAGGCTTTCTCCGGAGGATTACGGGACTTTCAGCCGTCTGTCCATCCGTTATATGCATTCGGAAAGATCCGTATGCGTACAACGGAACCTGGGTATACGGGAAGCCCGGGGCTCCCATATCTTTCTTTGCGATGACGATATGGAGCTGACCAGCACCTATTTGGAGAAGCTGGAGGATCATATGATGGCGCACCCGGAAGCCGGCGCCGTCTCCGGGCTGGTCCTGCAAAAAGAAAAGGGGGTATGGCAGGCCAGCTACCCTGTAAGGTCGGCTGCGGAACTGATACGAAAATTCATCTTCCAGCTCAGTATCTGGGGAGAGATCGAATGCGGAGATTCCATACTTTTGAAGAACATAAAAAAATATTACCGGCGCAAGGGAAACCATATTTCAAAAGCCGGCTGGCCTGTGATCACGGCCTTCTCCGGGGACTATTTCATCAGCCCCGTGTATGGACTGGGCGCTTCCCTGGTAAAAAAAGAGTGGCTGCTCCATTCTCCTTACGAAGAGGTATTGGACAGGAACGGCATCGGCGACAACTACGGCGTCGCAATGGGCTTCCCGGTCCCCGGCATACACGTGCTGACAGAAGCCATTGTGTATCACCACCAGGAGACGATCAACCGGCCCAACCAGCCCCTGCTGTACTTGCGGCGTGTCCTGGCCCTGGATTATTTCATCCATTCGAAAAAGGCCTTGCGGCACGTCAAAAAGAGATGGCTTATATGGTCCCTGACAGGAAATTTTCTCATGGCGCTGATGGCGCGCAATGGCAGCATGATCCGCAGTACCTTCACCGGGCTGCGGACAGTGGCGTTCGGACGGAACCCCTATGCACAAGCAGCTAAAGATCGCCGGCGGATCACCGAACCCACATTATAAAATGGCATTAAAGAACAAAACCCTCGGGATAATCTATCTTATATATCTACTGCTTACCGGCGTTACCATGGCGCGCCACGAACCGTGGGGCGACGAAGTACATAGCTGGAATATCTCAAAAGGCAGCAGCAGCTACGCTCAGCTGATAGAGAACAGGAGATTTGAAGGGCACCCTCCGGGCTGGTATACCATCCTATGGTGCATTTCCAGGTTCACGCATAAGATCGGCTATGTACAGTTGGTGCAATGGATCATCGCCTGTCTCGTTGCGGGACTGATCATTTTTTATTCACCCTTCCCTGTTGTCGTCAAGGTGCTTTTCTGTTTTGGCTATTATTTTTTATTCGAGTATGCTATCCTCAGCCGGAACTATGGCATTGGTGTGCTGCTCGTCTGCTGCATCTGTTTATTGTCGGAAAAGGAGTTCCGGTATAAGACGCTTATTTATTACGCGCTGCTCTTCTGCCTTTCCAATATACACCTCCTGGCAATGCTGCTGGCGGCCAGCCTGCACCTGTATTTCCTCCTGTCGCACATCGAACAAAAGAAAAGTACGCGCCGGCTTGCGGTACATGTCGTGGCGGGAGCGCTCGTCTTTTTGCCGGCCGTCCATTTTATCTTTCCCCCTTCCGACAGCACCATCAATATGGCATACTGGCTGCATCGCTGGAATATTCACCAGCTTACGGCCACCGTTGAAGGTCCGTTGAGGGCCTTCCTGCCCATACCTGCCTGGTGGAACTATCATTTCTGGAATACGCAGTTCCTGATAGAGGCCAAGCCCGATCACAGCATCCTGAAGGTCGTCAACCTCATCACCATGGCCGGTCTCGTTGCGCTTGCCTGCTTCATCCTTCGCAAAAGCTGGAAAAGCCTCGCGCTTTTCGGTGTGAACTTCCTGCTGAATTTTATCCTTTCCGCAAGCTTTTTTTCCCTTACCTCCGCACGCTATGCCGGGTTTATATTCATAGGTTTTTTTGCGGCCTGCTGGCTCCATTATTATGAAAAGCCCATCACGGGAATGTCCAGGAAATTATTTTATTCCCTGCTGGCCATTCAAGTGGCGGCGGGTGTATTTTCCGTCACCAGGGACATCGCCCTTCCTTTCTCGAATCTTTACAGGATAGGTGAGCTGACCCGGGAAGTGCCCGCAGGTCAGCGGCTGGTCACAGACTACTGGACCATGAATGGATATGTAGCCTATCTGGACTCGCCGGCTTACTGTGTCGACCTGGGAACGGAAATATCCTTTGTGACATGGGGACCCGATATGGCGGCTATGCAAGGTAATCCGCATCGTTACACCGACGGGCTGACGCATTACTTTGAGAAGGAAAGGCCCAAAGAAGTATATATGGTCACCCTGGGCTCCCCGAAAGTGCTGGACAGAGTGGACGTAGATCTTTCCAGGACCTTTCATATCCAGCTGATCGACAGCCGGGAGGGGGCCATCGAAAAAGGCAGCGATCTCTATCTTTACAAGATCACTCAACAATAGCAAGGCATCATGAATATTCCCGCAAAACCATGGACCCGGCACCAGCCGCCACGACGCATCCTGGCCATCCGGCTGCAGGCCATGGGGGACGTTGTCATCACGCTACCCTATCTGCGGGGATTACGGGAAAGTCTGCCGCCTTCAACAGAGCTTGACCTCCTGACAAGAGAGGAGACGAAAGGAATTCCCGGGAGCATTCATCTCTTCGACAATGTCTATGCGCTGGGAGGAGGCAGAGATCATAAGAAGATCATGCTGCACACGCTGATGATGCTGCCCCGTCTTTTATTGCGCCGCTATGATGTCATCCTGGATCTGCAAAACAATATTTACAGCGACATTGTCAGAAAGACCCTGCGGCCAAAGGCCTGGGCGATGTATGACAAATATTCGCCGGTGTCCGCCGCCGAACGCTATCGCCTGACCATCGGGGCCGTAGGCCTGGGACCAAACCAGGCCAGCCACAGCTTGCTATTGAAAGATGCCACGAAGGGCCTGGACCTGCTTTACAATAAAGGATGGAATGGAGTGGACGACCTGGTGGCGCTGAACCCCGCGGGCGCTTTTATCACCCGCAACTGGGATATCGACAGCTTCGCGGCCTTTGCCCGGCTATGGCTCCTTCAACGACCCCGGACGCAATTCATCGTGCTGGGAACCTCTTTTATTGCGGCAAAGGCGGCGGAGTTACGGCGGCAGCTGGGCTCCCGCCTGCTGGACCTGACGGGCCAGACCACGACGGAAGAAGCTTTTTCCATTTTACGGCATGTAAAGCTCATACTTTCTGAAGATTCGGGCCTGATGCATATGGCATGGATCTCGGGTGTTCCCACCCTGGCATTATTCGGCAGCACACGCAGCGACTGGAGCAGACCGGTTGGGGACCATACGCTGCTGCTGTCTTCATCCGACCTGCCCTGTGGAGGCTGTATGCAGGCAACCTGCCGCTTTGGCGATGTACATTGCCTGACCAGGTATACGCCGGAGCTGGTGCTCAGCCATGCGCTTGCCCTCGCAGGTGCAGGTACTGCAGGAAGTGGATAAGGTAGGCGTGGTCATTCCCATCGTTGATCTTTTCTTCTCCTTCTATCTCTCCCCACAGCAACATATGGCTTCCCATGTTGAAGGTCTGACGTATGCGGATCTCTTTATAGCTGAGGACCCAGGAAGGGTAATAAAATTTATAAGCATTCGTACACTTTACCTGGAACGGCAGCGCTTCAAGTGCGGGAGGGTTGACGCTGTGATGTTTCCCCAGTTGATAGACGATGTTCTCGCAGGCGGCCGGCGCCTCGGAAACAACGATCCTGCCCGTGTCCACGATCCTTTCCAGCGTCCTGTTGGAATGTCTCAATCCAAATACATATTTATTTTGTAAAGGGATCGCTCCCAGCAAGTCCATAGGGAAAATATTGTAATGGTCCCCTTCTCTGAAAGAAATGAGCCGCACACGCCGGGGATAGCTATAGGCGGCCACAAACCCTTTGAACTTATCGTATGACATCTTATCCCTGTTGTAATACCTGTAATACAGCAGCCACCGGCGGATGGGGTCCAGCTGCAGCAGCCGGCAATGCTTTACCTTCAGTAAAAGCAGCACACCTCCGTTCTCTTCTATCCGATGCAGCAGCTCCAGCCTGACAACGGCCGCATCGCTGAAGCGCAGCAGGTATTTCCCGTCCGGCGACGTTCCCTGCCCTATCCACACCCCGAAGACCAGGGGCTCTATGCACAGCAGCCAATGGCTCAGGGATACATCGACGACCTTTCCATCGAACTCCAGCCAGGCCTTGTCCTGTACGTCGCCGGAGATCGTGATCCTGGAATACTCGCTGAATGTCGTATTCCCCATCAGCATTTTTCTAACCAGCTTCTTCATGCCTTATGAGGTGTATTAAGGTGAAATCATGCGCCGCCAGTAATTCAGTACCGCCATGTCTGAACCAGGGCGCCGCGGCCCTGGTAATCTCCTTTTCCGTGTGTACAAAAACCATCTGCTGATGGTCCTTATAAGGGATATACATGCTGAAAGTATTTCCGGACAAGAGGCTCACAAGTGCGTTCCTCCGATGCCATTTCCATCTTTTTTTAAAAGGGAGGTGCAATACCAGCAGCACACAATAGCCACCGGGCCTGATCACCCTGGAAAGATTGCTGAACAGCTGTCCGATGTCCGGGATATAGTTCAATGGACCAAAGTCGGAAAGGATGGCGTCTACCTTCTCATTAAAGGGGGGTGTATGTTCCCAGGTGGAAAAGTCCGTCTGTTCTCCCTCCAAAAAGCTCACCTCACCGGTCGCCCCGGCGCTTTCGACCGCTCTCATACGCATAGCCAGAGATGGCTCGCAAAAAACCACTTCATACCCGGAGGCCGTCAGCCATCCAAGGTCCAGCCCTGTCCCCCCGCCAAAATCAAGCACCCTCCCCTGTGGCACCAGGCTGCAGAACTTTTCCCTGACCCTTTGCCTGATCAGCTGATTGGGTTGATGGCTGTCCATAATGGCGTTGTATTCCTCCGCCACCTCATCGTGGTAGGAAATATTTTTTTGTATGATGCGTTCTGTTTCGTTACCGGGCATGGTGATATTATTTTGTAAACAGGTGCATAACGGACCTCACCGTATTATTCATCTTGAAAGGCAATACAGGCCTGTATTCCGTGGCAGGGTCCCCCAATAGATCCAGGGCCTTTTGGATCATCTCTTCCTCGTCGCCGACAATATGCCAATGACGGATCTCCTGATCCATTGGTTTGCAAAAACTGATGACATGAGCCCCGGCATACAACGCTTCCAGGCATACAACGCCAAACCCTTCATAATTGGAAGTGTGCAGCAGGATCTTTGTCCGCTGCATCAACCCCAGTACTTCTCTGTGCGGCGTCAGCCCCGGGAGGGCTACATGCGCTTGCAACCCTTGTTGTTCTATCAGCAGCTCAATCTCTGTCCGGGCTTCCCCTTCTCCACAGATCGTCGATCGGATGTCAGGAAAGTAACCACGCAAAGCTCCGATGATGCCGACAAAAATATCATATTGCTTCAGCCGCGACAAAGATCCTACGCCCAGCACGTCGATATCTCTTTCCGGTGAAGGCAGCACCGGGAAGAGGCCCGGTTCGACGGCATTCGGTATCATATGCTGTGGGCGGATGCCATGGTTGCGCTGGAACTCACGTACAAGGAAGTCGGACATGGCTATCAGCTCCTGCGGACGGGGACGGATCAGCCTCACCAGCTTGTTCGTTTCCCTTGCATCCTGGCCGCAAAGCCAGCAGTAATGGGCAAGCCCATGCCGTCTGCCGAAGTAATGCCCGATCAGGGCACACTCCCCGCACCAGAAGCTGAACAGGCCGATGAGCTCGTTATCCCGGTGAAGGCCCCTTAGCTTTTTCCACACATCTCTCCAGAAGAAGATCCGCCGCAGTTTCCGGCGCCCGCCCCTGGCCCCGTCGAAGCTGAAGACCTGTAGCCCCCGCCAATCATAAGACCCGACCTTTTCCGGGTGATAGAATGACAATATAATGATCCGAAGGGATGGGAATTGCTCCATGAATGCTCTCACAAACAGCTGCTGGGTGGTGACCCAGCTGGTCTCCAGCTCGCTGGCAGGGAATGCCGGCGTCAACATCACCAATGTTTTAGGACGGCTGCTCATGTAAGGAGATGATTTTATTACAAAATGAAAGGCTCTTCCTGTTATGCGTGATCAGAACGATCATCTTTCCTGCCCGTGCCAGCTGCAGGAAATGCCTCAGCAGCGCACATTCCGAATCCTCGTCCAGCTCATTGAAAGGTTCGTCCAGGATGATGAGATCAGCCTCCTTGTATAATGCTCTGGCCAGTACGATGCGCTGTCGTTGGCCGCCGCTGATATTCCGGCCATTCTCACTGATGACGGTGTCCACGCCCTGCAGCGATTCGATCAGGTCGTTAAGGCCAGCTCCATCGATGGCCTTGCTTAACCTCGCCTCGTCACCGGGCGTTTCGTTCAGCGTAATATTATTCCTGATGGAATCATGAATGAGAAAGGACTGTTGCTTTACGTACGAGATCCGTTGCCACCAGTCCTCCCGTATGCTGTCGGCGTCGTTGATGATCACCTTTCCTTTTTCCGGTGTCAAAAAACCCAGCAGCACGTTCACAATGGTGGTCTTTCCTTTGCCCGAGGGTCCTTCAATTCCCAGGAAATCACCCGAACTAAGACCCAGGTTCAGCCCTTTCAAAACATTCCGGCCTTCGAATGAAAAATCGATATCCTCCAGCCGGATGGACCTGATCTTTTCTGCAGGCGCTCTTTTATTTTTTTTCTTCGTCAGTGAATCAGGAGGCGTCAGTGCCTGCAGCGTAAAAGCGTAGGTATTGATCTGCCCGCTGAGGTTCAGCATCTTTACGATCCCCGGAATGATCTTATATGCCGCCGCCATAAATACTCCGATGGTGATAACGGCCGTGTTGCCCGCCAGGCCCGCCCCTTGATGAACAAGGATGAGGACCACGACGCCCAGTATGGCAAATACTTCTATCAGGCGGGAAGGGGCTCCCTGGAGGATCATTTGTCCGGAGAGATAGCTGTTATATTGCCGCTGATACTGGAGGAACCTGTCCAGGAATATTTCGTTCTTGTCATAAATATTGCTTTCCACATAGCCCGCCAATGCCTCCTGCAAATGCTGTAAAGACTTTTCACTGCTGCGCTGCGCATTTTTCCGGATGGCATGCAATCTTCCCTTTAAAAGGTAAGACAAGGCAAAGACAGGAGGAAGGATGATCATCAGTAACAGGAAAAACAACCGGGCGTTGAAAAAAACGATCCCTACAATGGCCAGCAGGATAAGGACGGCCTGTGTGATCATCTGCTGGAATCCGCCGAGCACATGCTGGCAGAACTCCATCGGAGCATAGCTGACCTCACGGATATGCACGGAAGAATCCTTGTCGATATAGCCGGCATAGCCACCCTCCAGGTACCGTGTCAGCTTATCCCGGGAAATACGGGAAGCCACGCGGAAGAGGAACCTGCATTGTGCGCGATAGACGAGGAAGCCGGCCAGGTTCTTTAGACTGAACAAGAGGAAAAAGATAATGATCATATACAGCTTTCCCTCCATAGCGGCGCCCGTATATCTTTGGATGATCAGCAGCAGGAGGGCCAGGAAAGCGATGTCCGCAATGCTGACGACAAGATCGGATAGCAGCAGCCAGCCCGAAGTTCTTTTCTCATCGCGGGTGAGGATCCTTAGTATTTGTGCAGGCAGACGCTTCATACAATCTATATTTTTCCGGGGCTTATCCGGTGCAGCCACTTTATCCATCCCCGGGGAAGAAAGCTCACCGACAGGAGAAGATAATTGTCGAGACGAAAAGGATTGGCATGGATAGCTTTCGCCACGTGCCAGCGGGCCCTCGCAGGCATGTAATTATTCGCCAGCAGCTTTTTCCCGCAAAGGGCGTGATAAGCCCCTTCCTTTATCTTTCTGTTGTCCTGCCGCTGGATGATGCTCCATAGCTCGTCACCCTCCTCCCTGGTGATAACGCCTCTTTGCAGGATAGTCAATTTCAGCTGACGGAACCGCCGGCCCCGCCACTTTTCATCGATGGTGACGGAAGAAGGGTTGATGCGTACCTTGATCAGCGGCTCCGGCAAATTGCAACATTTTCCCGTCTTTAACAATTGTACCCAGAGAAGATAATCTTCGAAATTATGGGCATACCGGGAATATCCCCCCATGCGCAAGATCGGTTCCTTCCGGTACATGACGGCGGAATGAATAAATGGACAATACCGGTACAGGTTGCCGATGATCTCCCGGTGGGTATGACCGGTGCAACGAAAATGAAAAAGGTGCTCTCCGTTCTCGGAGATGTACTCTGCATCGCTGCCTATCACCAGGTAGGCAGGGTGGCCATCCAGGAATAAGACTTGTCTTTCCAGGCGCCGCGGCAGACAGATATCGTCAGCGTCAAAGCGGGCTATATACTTCCCTTTTGCAACCTGCAGCCCTGCGTTCAAAGCAGCTGATATACCCTCTTTCTCCTTGCATATCAGCCTGATACGCCGGTCGCTGAACTGCCGGATGACCATCACCGTATCATCGGCGCTGCCATCATCGACAATCAGCAGCTCGAAGTCGGTGTAGGTCTGTTCCAGGACGGACCGGATCGCATCGGCGATATATTTGCCTGCATTGCAGGCAGGCATCAATATGGTGACTTTGGGATGCATGATTCTTTATCCAACAGCATTAGCAATTCGAATAGGATGACGATCGACAATTGTTCAAACCAATATTCCGTGAAAAAAGCCCCCCCCATCAGGACCAACAGCGGCAGGCCGTAGCTTCGCGAAGCGCCCGGAGCCGGCCGCAGCCGTAGATGCCTTCCAAAGAAGGCCAGGTATAAAACAAAACAGGTCAGCCCTATCAGACCATATTCGGCCATCAGCTGACCATAGACCGAGTCAGGCTTGTTGATGACACTGTGCTGTCCTTCGTCCCGGGTGTGGTAATACAGGAAAATAAAAAGATAGTTATCCCTAAAGTAGGGGTGGATATAGGTTTTATCTGCGGGATAGGCCCCTGCAATACCCAGGCCGGCAGTCCGGAAAGCCAGCTGCGATGAGAAATTTCCCATACCTGTACCCAGCAGCAGACGGCCGGGATGATCTTTATAAAAATGGACCAGCTGCTCCCAGGCAATGCGTCTGCCGGAAAGGTTCCACCCTGTATATTGCTGCTTCAGGCTATCTTTCTTCCCGGATGTGTACAGCCTGCTCATGAATGCGTGCAGCTTGTCTTCTTTAACTTCAACTGTTTTACTTTCAACGAACTCATTCCATTTGGCATTGGGGATGGGAACCGGTTCCTCGTATGCATTCTTCCCCACCACCCGGCCCAGTAGATTACCGGCGTATTGCTGGTTCGCCGGAGAGACTTTCGCCGAAAATATGACCATCAGTAAAAAAAACACAACGATCATACTTTTCTGAAGGCGGTCGGAATAGAACAGGAGGCTCAACGCCAGGACGATCATCAGCAGATAGTTCACCGCATTGCTGGTGGCCAGCAGGACAGTGATGAAGCACAGCAGCGCACGACCTCTTTTATTCCTGTATAAAAAATACAGCACGCCAAAAGCGCTGATCAGGGCAGCCGTCACGCTGCTGTCCAGACCGATGCCTGTGATCCTGTCCCCCGTCCCGATGAAATATTTCCGGTGCTCGCCTTCATAGTTATAAGGATTGAGCACGCCCGCCTCGATACACACATGGAAAATGGATATCAGCATGATGCCGGCATTCAGCAGGAAGAAAAGACCTACGGTCGTATGGATCTTCTCCTTGTCCCCCTGCTGTACAAAAAGAAATACCTGCCATGCCGCCAGCATGGCCAGCAGCCAGTAACAGCAACCAAGGCCGAATGCAAACCAGGCAGGGGTGGACAGTGCGGGGCCGGCCAGCAGAAAATTGATAAAGGCCAGCAGGATCATCGCCGCATAGAAACCCCACCATCTTATTCCGTCGCGCGCAAAGAAAGGTTTGCCCCTTACAAGTACGGCTATGATGATTGCCGCGACTTTTACATATAGTTTTACATCGAGGAAAAGCACCAGAAAGATCAGCAGGGGCCAGTCGAGCTGCCGTAAATAATTTTTCATGCTAGTACGGTTTATAGGCTAATCTTATCATTTCCTTTGCTCTCAGCAGTCCTGTCACCCTTCCCAACAGACAATAGAGGGCGCTGGCTACCAGTAGCCGCAGTACCAGTGAATCCGTCAGGTTGATAGCTGCAAGACCGCTGCATACAGTGATCAGGATCGAAACAAGCAGACAACCCAGCCAGTCCTTTTTATGGGTGAAGGTGGAAGCCCGTGTATAGAGCGCATACTGTACGACCATTGCCGCCAGGAAGGCCACAGCAGCTCCCAATCCCGCATAGACAGGTATCAGCAAGACATCTCCCGCCAGCATCACGGCGCCCGTCACCGCCGTAATAGACAGTATAAGCGACAGCCTGTTACGGGCGAATTCATAGCTCCAGTAAAGGTTGATGAGGTATTGAAAAGGGATGCAGCATGAAAGGATGAGAAAAGTAAGCGCATTGACCTGTCCGTATTTATTGCCCGTGAATGCGTCCACCATCGGCGCCCACATGATCACCAGCCACAAGGTCGGCAGCGTTGCCAGGACCATTTCGACCCTCACCAGCGCATTCAGGGATCTCTCGTCCGGATCACCGCCCCTGGAAAACCTGTTTAGCAGGAAAGGGGCCAGCACCAGCAATGGCAAAGGCGCGAATTCAAAGGCACGGTAAGCAAAACTATATTCAGCCGTATGGGCCGGCGTTGACATCAGTCCCAGCAAGATCCAGTCGATGCGGGCAATGCCTGCATTGAGAAAGACGAGCCCCACTTGTGGAACTGACGACTTCAGCAGGTTGATATAAGCGGGAAAGGGATTAGATATCCCCAGGGGTATGCGCAGGCGGACGCAAACGATCCATGCCCCCAGCATCAGTTCCAGGACAGAAGATAATGTGAACAGGATAACCACAGCCTGCAGGCTCAGCGTAGCATAGACCATCCATAGGTAGAGCCCTACGGCCCGGACCAGGTTCGACACGGATGCCATCAGGGCCAGCCATCCAAACGCGGACCGACCTGTCAGCAGCTGCCGGAAAGGAAGGGCCCAAAAAGTTATGATCTGGCTGATGGAAAGGATCCACAGCAGATCATGCTGCCTGTTCAGGCCGGGAAAAAAGTAACAAGCGAGGGTCAGCGCTCCGAAGAAGATCAGCCCTGTCGCGAAATTATGGGCTGCAAACAACGTGAGCATGCCGGACGGATCATCTCCGGCAGCCACGTTACGTACCACGATCTGCTCCAGCCGCAGGCTGAGGAGCGTCGTGATGAAGGTTAGCACGGCCAGCGACCAGCTAAGTTCCCCGAAGGAAGATTTATCCAGGTAACGGGAGATCAATAAAAAGATGAACACCCCCAGACACTGGTTGCCCAATACCTGTAGGGTATTCGCCGATATATGCCTGATCAATCTGCGGCTGTCCCTGTCATTTGTCATTTCCCACGCGTGTGTTTTTTCAGGTTAAAGTTCCGGGAGATATTAAAACCGAAATAGATATCGCCTTTACCCCATGTACCATCCGTCTGCGTGAGGTACTGGGTCTCCAGCATGCTTTGAGAGTTGCTGAATACCAGCTGGAATACGTGTCCTCCTGTCTCGATATCCCACCCCAGGGAAAAGGAATTATGCACGGTGGTCGATACCACCTGGCTGGAAGGCAAGTAATCGTATTCTGCATTGATGCTCATCCTTTTGGTGATTTTGACACGGCCACCCATGCCAAGGGCGAATACGTCGTTCTTATCAGCAACCGTAGGCACGAGGTTATAATGCAGGTAGGTTGGTATTACTTCAAGAGAAAGGATCCTGCTGAACTTCCGGGCTATCAGCAGCTGACCGGAATAAGCTGTCCTTAAGTTGGCCGTCAGGTATTCTTTTCCTGTTATGCGCTGCGTATAGTTGGTAATAGTTCCCAGTACGCTCACCGACACGGGCATCTGTTTACCCTCTGTCTGCTGCAGCAGCTTGTATTTGACAAAGCCGTCGAAGGTCTTGAGATAGGAGCTGCGGCCAATGCCGACATTCAACCTGTCCGTAATGCCATAATCAAGACCCAGCCGGAGGGTGGCATTGTCCAGGCCAAAGAAGTTATAGCTGCCGCTGTTCAGCTTGCCAAAGCGGTGTTGAATGACAAAGGACAATGCCCCTGCTGCCGTGGACTCCACGGTCTGCATATTGATGATATGGGTGGCTTTGAAAGTTCCGCTGACATAGCCTTTTCCCGTATTCGCCTCCATGGAATCGTTGAGCATATGCAGGAGAGTGCTATCCTGGGCCCGGAGACGCTGAAAAGAAACAACCGCCATCAGGATAAATATGAATTTGTTCATTTTAGTTTTATTTATTTAGTACCGCAATCTATTCGGACATTGACGCGCATCTCCTGTGCGATCTTATCACGCACGACGGAAGGGATGCTGATATTATAATCCTCCGGCTTCATCCTGAACTCGGCCTGTCCAATGATCCGTCCCGCTTTTACCTCGATGGTGGCGGGCGTTTCGAGCGGCCGGGTGACATTGTGCAGGGACATGCTGCCTTTTACCGTTACCTTGTAAGTACCGTCCTTGTCCAGGGGGACGTCGCCTGCAAAGGACCCGGTGAAAGAGGCCTTTGGATATTTATCGCTTTCCACATAGTTCTCGTTGAAGTGTTCCTGCATCAGCTGTTTGGTGAACACAAACCCTTTCAGCAGCAGGCTGAAGGCAATGGTCTTCTTGCCAGGATCGATGGCGGCAAAGACCTGGTTGTTCTCTGCCCTGATGTCTTCCAGCGGCATTTTGGAATAAAATCCTACAAATCCTGCCCGGGTGAGATATACCTGGCTATGAACGCCTGAATGCACCAGGACCAGGAGGGTGGCTGCCGCAAGACATTTCTTTATCTGTATCATTGTCGGGATGTGATTGGTGATGATTAATTATTAATAGCGCCCTGGCGTACCCAGGCAACAATGGTATTGATCTCGCAGGCCGGCAAAGGCGGCTTGCCATAAGGCATGCCCGGAAAGCCGGCGGCATGTGTCACATTACCTACCAGGTAGCCGTTGTCGGCATAAACTTTCAGATTGACATATGTGTTCAGGTTGATACCGCCGCTGCCGGCGGTGCTGCCGTTGCCATGGCAGGGGTAACAATTTTCCTGGAGGATGCTGACGATCTGTGTCTGGTAGCTTACGTTTGCCGTATCACATGGAACAGCGGGGGCCAGCTTGTCCTCGCTCTGTTTGGAGCATCCTGCGAAAGATGCTATCAATACGCCTGCCGAAAGGATCATACATAAGGGCAAGAGTTTTTGCATATCTGTCTTTTTTATTTTTTACTTTTTTATTACTATACAGTCGGATAGGTTTACGTCCATCAGGAAGCCCGTGCACCGGCCTTTGACAGTCACCTGGTCACCGGGTTTGGGATGCGGCTCCGGTACTTTTTCCCCGGGGAAAAGCTGGCAGTTGACACCGCCTGTGTTAGCTGTGCCGGTGGATAAAATCCAGACCTCCGATTGACCGCTGTGCTGGATCTCCGACAACTGGCCGCTGACTTCCACCACTTTTCCAAGATACTTTGCGTCACAACGCTTCTCATCGCCGGCATACTGGGCGTAGAGAGAGTCTGCTCCGATGGTGACATTGGCCGTTTCGCCTGCGGCGCTTTGATGGGGCCGTTGAAACTGGTAGTATCCCCAGCCTGCCGCGGCGAGGACAAGCAAAAGGATGCCCCACCAAAAAAATTTTCTTTTTTTCAGCATACGTACTGTTGAATCGTTAAATGATCGTTACCAGATCCTGCGCGTGATGCCTATGTTGAGGCCTGCGCTCATTATGGATAGGCTACCGGTGCCGATGCCAGCCAACGGAACTCTCAGGAACGGCTCCAGTCTAAGGTTACCTATCTTTCCCAGCCGCTGTTCATAGCCAACGCTGAGGTTGAGTATCGAGAACCAGTAATGGTAAGGCGTTTTGTAGGTATACGTTTGCTTCCAGTTGGGATTACCCCAGTAATCACCTGTGAAAGTGTATTTCTCCTTTGACATCAGGTAAGTCGACAGGCCGCCTGTTGCAAACCATTTCATTTTGTTGTTCCCTGAAGGAAAATTATACCTTACGTTCAGGGGTATCTCCCACATATAGCATATACCATCCACTGTATTGAGATCCACGTCCTGGAGCCTCGGTACTTTCGATTTGGAAAAATATTCTCCGTCCGTATAATATTTTTTCCGGTCGTAATAGATCCCGGTTTCCACTGCCCAGCGGCTGTTGAAGCTATAACCCAGCAACAGTCCGAAGTTACCGCCCACCGCTTTGATGGATTGGAATCTGATGAGGCTCAGGTCAGGTGATCCTATGATACCTACGTAAAAAGACGGTTTTGGTTTTTGCAATTTGATCTTATCCTTTGCAGCCGGGCTTTTTTTCACGGGCTCTTCCGTATTCGACTTTACGGGTATGTTGACGGATGCTGCGTCTTTGGTACTGGCAAGAGATACCTTGAGATCCGTTGTACGGGGAGAGACAGCAGTCGCAGCAACTTCATTTCCGTCTCCGCCATTTGCTTTTGCCGGCGCCGTTGTATTAATTCGTGCTGTTGTATTATTTCGTGCTGATGTATTATTTTTTGCGACGTTGTCTTTTGACGTATTGCCTTTTATTTTATGCTCCTTTGTCGTGTTCTCCTTTGTTGAATTCTCCTTTGAGCTATTTTCTATTGCTATATCATTTTTCGTTGAATTGACCTTTGAGCCATTCTCCTTTGCTATATCCCTTTTTGTTGCATTGTCCTTTGGTATATCGCTTTTTGCTGTATTGCTCTTCGTTGTATTGGTCTTCGTTGTTTTATCCTCCGTGATGTTACCCTTCGTGATATTGTCCTTCGTAATATTGTCTTTTTCTGTATTGGCTTTCGTTGTACTTCCCTTTGTCGTATGATCAACTACCGTATTGTCCTTGTTCTGCCCGCTGCGTTCCCCTTCCGTTGCCATTGGGGTTGTCGTTGTCGTCATTCCTGCTCCGGCAGATGCTTGTTTTTCCTGTGCCACCCCGGTCTGGTGGGCCCGGCCTGAAGTTCCGTGCCAGGCATAATAGGCCCCTCCTGCCAGCGGCAGTAAAAAGAAGAGCCAGATAAACCTGCGTCTCCGTCTATCCTCCTTCACGGGGGGCAGGATCAGGGAAGGGTCTTCCTCCAGATCGGACATCAACTTATCAAAGTTGGCGCTATCCGTCCTGAGCGGGTACTTTTCAGCAGCCCGCCGCAAAAGGTCGTCCAGGTTATTGTCATTTACGTGTGACATAATATTGTTTCCGTATTCTCCGCGGTCAGGACCTTTTGCAAGTGGGCCCGGGCCTTGGAGAGATTAGATTTAGAGGTTCCTGTAGTGATACCCAGCATCTTGGCGATCTCAGGATGTGAATACCCTTCGATGACATGCAGGTTGAATACCATCCTGTATGCCGGTGGCAAATCCTTCACCATTATCATCAATTCCTTGTATAACAATGAATTATCTGAAGACTGCCCTTCATCTTTGTGTTCCCACACATGTTCCGGTATGGGATAGGAATGTTGATTGTTCATTTCCCTGCGCATGTAGTCGATGGCAGCATTGATCACAACACGCCGGATCCACCCTATCAGCAGCATTTCCAGCTTCTCCACATCCCGCACCTCAAAACGGCTGAAGTTTCGGAACATTTTCAAAAACGCGTCATGGGTCACTTCCACCGCCTGCTCGTACGTATTTACATAACGGAAGGACACCTTCAGGCATAGCCCATAGTACTGGTCGTACAGCATTTGCTGGCTTTGACGATCCTGGTTGGCGCATCCGCTGATAATATGAAGCAATTTTTCCAAATCTCTCTGACTTGCCTGAATTAGAATGAATAATAATTATAGTCTAAACGCCTCCTTTCACCGGGGGGTTGCCTGATTATCATTTTTCTCCTGCAATACGCGTACAGTTACAAACAATTGACCGTTATGCCGCTGTGTATGTTCGGCCGCATGAAAGAGCAATCCCAGGACAGTAGAAGGCAGCTGCGCCCGTCCTACTCCCCGGGCCTGTGTCAGCTGGTCCTCGCGTGTAGCTTCCAATTGCCGGATAGCAAGGTCTACCTGGCTGCTGAACCGTTCCAGAAGGCCCTTCAGGTGGGTGTCCGTGCCCGGCGAGCCTTCATTGGCGAGCGCTGTCAATTGATAATGATCGAGGGATTGTCCTTTTGCGTAGGTGAACAGCCTGTCCAGTACACCGGTCAGGTGCTGCAGGTGGAAGCCCGGGGAGGCCACTCCAGCGGGGCGTTCCCAAAGAAGATGCTCGGGAAATCCTTCCATAAGGGCCATTACTTCCTGGCGGGCCTGCAGCAGGGCGTGGGCAACAGGCTGCAACAGGGGAGGTATTCCGGGAAGAGGTCCCCGCAGCCAAACTTCAGGCAGTGTTGGTGTATTCATAAAAGCGTCTAAAACACCTGCCAAGATACCATTTTTTTGCCCTTGATCCTATATAGGACTTTGCTGGCTACATTTAACAGATCTCAAAGTCGGAAAGGATGTCTTTCCTGGGCGATTCGCTGGCAACGATGGTCACCGTCGATGGCAACGCATTCCTGTATTGTTCACCGATGGCAATGTTCATGCCCGGTAGATAAACGAATTTATTGTCGAAGGACAGGATGCGTTCGATGCTTACTATGTATCCTCTATGCACACGACAGAAAAGTTCAGCGGGAAGGATGCTTTCCCATTGCTTGAGGGTGATCAGCACCATGGCTGATCGGTCAGTCATTACAAGACGTGTATAGTTCTTACGGGCTTCGATGTAGAGAATATTATGTAGATCTACTTTTACATTCCTGCCGTCCTGGCGTATAAAGAAAAATGATTGCACGGGCTGTCTTTTTTCTAGTGATGATAAATTTAAACATGCGGGAGGTTGCCTTAAGCAAGGGTCATGAGGCGCGTGAAAGGGTCTGTTAACGAGGCTCGGCAGCTACTGATTCAAGGAGAAGAACGTAGCTGTTCCTTTTGTCTGAGAAGAGTTTAAATGGATAGTCAGGCCTCAATGGTGAAATTTGGATACCAAAATAAATAATATTACTTAGTTAAAAAAAAATATCCTCCTAGTTTGGACATTTCTTCCCGAATATAGGTTTGATACATTTTATAAGCGCCGATCATGGTCGCCAGGTAATCGCCGGGCGTAGCCGTTCTCGGATCAACGTCATGGATCCGGCCGTGCATCACCTGTACGCCGTTGTTGCTGGCCCGTAAAAAATAATCCTGGTCCTTTTCTGTTGCATCTTCCTGCATATACCGGCAGAAGTCCTCATTGCTCTCAAAGAACTTTTCCGTTTTTCGCATTTCCCATTTCCAGAAACGCGCCAGTTCCAGTTTATCATCTGCCGGCATGAATAATAGGGCGTGATAGCGGCAGGTATAATATTCTATATAGGCGGTGAACCGGGGCTTGACCATTTTGAAGAAATGGATCTCGTCGGCGGCACAGAGGAAATCTTGTTTTCTGATGTTCTTTTGGATCTTTCCCCAATGATCCAGGCTGCATTTAAAACAGGCTTCGACGCATTCTATTTCAGTGGAGGCTTTCTCCTGGCAGGCGGCAAGGGCAGTCAGGAGTTGTTGGTGGTATTTGTCATAATCCAGCGACATAGTTCTGGAAAGGGGTTTTAATGGTTAGAAGGCGGGTCCGTGGTCTTAAAACAATCAAGGGCTTTGTAGAAACAAACCCCTTGTGGACCTAAGTCACATGAGAAAACACTACACTTATATAACTAAAAACAAACTAATGTGGTTACGGCAGTCAGCATGTTAAACGCCAAATTATACGTTTCCCTTTCAGGGTTGGAAAAAACTACATGAACAGTGTACATCTATACACGAATTGTCAATCTGACTTTATAAAATGCGGTTACTTTCGACCACCGGTCAGGCGATTTTTAGCAATTTTAGCAGATTAAGGTAAAATCAGATATGTTCTCCCTCTGTTAAGACGTTAATTTGATGAAAATAACAAGGAGGTGCAGGAAAAAAAATAAATAGGTGTGGAATGTTATTAATATGTAAAATCTTGCCTAGATTGCAAAAAAAAAGCCCCATGTAGAAACAAAGGGCGCTAACGATTGCTTGCCATATGAAAAAAGGTAGTAATATCTTTTGTGCTGATCTACTCAGCTTTAGTTCGAATGAGCCTCTAACGAATGCCTGCTAAACGATTGCTGCCATATTTTATCTCATTCTCTGAGACAAAAGTAAGATCCGCCAGTTTGCCTTTCTAATCATATTTTTGGTGAGTTAATTATGTCAAAATGATATTTTTAGCGCTACAATCCTTGACAGGATTGAATTTCAGGATAATTACTTCATTATGGCCAACCGGTTTTCAGATACCTTATTCCAGCTTATCCATTCACTCGAGAAAGCTGAAAAAAGGCATTTCAAATTATATATTAAGCGCAGTTCCACTAAAGAAGACCTTAAGATCGTCCAATTGTTCGATGCCCTGGACAAACTGAATGATTATGACGAAAAGGCCTTGTTGAAAAAGCTTCCCGGTATCGAAAAGCCGCAGCTCTCCAATCTTAAGACGCACCTTTACAAGCAGATCCTGGCCAGTCTCAGGCTGCTGAAAAGTGCCGATAGCATTGATCTGCAGCTGAATGAAATGTTTGACTATGCTCATATCCTTTATAAGAAGGGATTGTTCCAGCAAAGTCTCCGCCAGATCGACCGGGCGAAGGACACGGCAAAGGCCAACCAGAAATTCAATTTCCTGGCGCTGGCCCTGGGCCTGGAAAAGAGGATCGAGACGCTCCATATCACTCATAGTATGCAGATGCGGGCCGAACAGCTGTCGGCGGAATCACTGGAAGTATCCGGCAGGATAGATATGGTGGCCCGGCTGTCCAACCTTGCCTTGCTGGTCTACAGCTGGTATATTAAGAACGGTCATGCGCGGAATGAGAAGGATGAAGAGCGTATCAAACAGTTCCTGAAAGAGCAATTGCCCCCCAATGCATGGGAGCAGACAGGCTTCTACGAGCGGCTGTACCTCTACCAGATCTATAACTGGTATGCTTTTATCCGCCAGGACTTTCTCATGTATTACCGTTATTCCCAAAAATGGCTGGACCTCTTCGAAGAGGATCGCCTGATGATAAGGGTAGAGACAGGTCACTACATCAAGGCCCTCCATAATCTGCTCAATGCTCATTTCGATCTGCGGAACCATCAGCGGTTTGAGACCACGCTGCGGCAATTCGAGGAGTTCGCGTTGACCGACAGAGTGCGTGAAAATGACAACTTCCGCATCCAGTCTTTTGTATACATCACTACGGCGAAGATCAACCAGGTCTTTATGCGGGGGGATTTCAAGGAAGGTCTTTTGATGGTCCCCGGGATCGAGCAGAAGCTGGCCGAGTACGACCTTTTTATCGACAGACACCGGATCCTTGTTCTCAATTACAAGATTGCGTCCTTATATTTCGGCAGCGGCGATTATGCCACCTGCATAGATTATCTGCAACGGATCATCAACGACCAGGTAGATATGCGTAACGACCTGCAGAGCTATGCGCGGGTATTGCATCTCATGGCTCACTATGAGCTGGGTAATTTCGAGCTGATGGAATCGCTTACCAAATCAGTGTATCGATTTATGGCTAAAAAGGAGAACCTTACCCGGGTGGAGGAAGAGATGTTCAAGTTCCTGCGAACTTCTTTTCATATGTCAAGGCATTCCCTGAAAACCGAGTTCGAGAAGTTCCTGGAGAAGATCAGGCATTTTGAGAAAAATCGTTTTGAGACCAGGGCTTTCGCTTACCTGGATCTTGTTTCCTGGGTGGAGAGCAAGGTATATATGAAGCCGATGAGCGAGATCATCAGGGAGAAATATCTGACGAGTAAGAAGCGGGTGTATGGTGCGGAGGCCGCCACCCGACCAGTGGTTGCCAAATAGGCTTTATGTCTGCATTGGTCATAAATATCTAATACTCTATCCCAAAAGAGCCATCATGCCGCGGATATTTTTATCCACGGAGTTATCCTATTTTAACAGATGCTAAAAATTCCTGCGTTTTTGTCAAATACCTTCTTAAATTAGTCCTGTTATATTAAACCTCTCCTCTTAGGCTAAGAACGACCCGTCTTTGCATCCTGTCTATATTTCATTTTATTTATTGTTAAGGCATTACCGTCCATGGCATGCCATTTACTTATATGAAGGTAATTTTTTGATGGAGCAACCCGAGAACGATCTTATTGTCCAGTTTAGTCAAGGTGATAGCGAGGCATTCACAGCTATTTATAATAGGTACTATTATACCCTATACTCTTTCGTCAAAAGATTGGTGACTGAGCGGGAAGATGCGGAAGACATTACGGCCGACGTCTTTGCCAAATTGTGGAAGCTGCGTTCCAATTTACACACTATCAAAAACATAGAAGCATTCCTTTACATCACGGGCCGCAATGCCTGCCTGGATTTTCTTCGTCACATACAGCGGCGTAACCTGCGGCAAAAAGAGCTCATCTATGCACTTTTGCAGCAGCCCGAAGAAGGCGAGCTGGAAGAGGATGTAAAGACACTTGTGCTAAAGACCATCTATGCGGAAATAGAGAAATTGCCCCGAAGTACAAGGCAGGTTTTTAAGATGGCCTACCTGGAAGGTATGTCCAATGGTGCTATTGCTGTCGCTCTTTCCATCAATAATCAATCGGTGCGCAATTACAAGCTGCGGGCCGTCAAGATTCTACGCATTTCTTTGCTTAATAAGAACATGGTGGTCGGCGCACTGATCGGTCTTTATTGTAATGTACTACGGGCTTTTGAATAGGACTTCTCTTTGGGGTCTCGTTATCATGTCTTCATCTCTTCTCTGATGTATTTTCGTTATATGATTATTAAGAAATCTTTAAATCTTTGTGATTTCTTTGAGTACAATAGTCCTCCCCTGCCGTCATACTACAGTGAGCGTTTTCAATAAAGTGTAAAACACTATCATGGGAGCCCCTACCGAAAGGATAAAAGATCTGATTATTAAGCACATGAAAGATGAGCTGGCAGTCGAAGAGCAGCTGGAGCTTCAGGGATGGATAGATGCTTCCGATAAGAATCGTGCGGTTTTTGAGCGGTTGATCGATATTGATGGTTTAAATGAGGATCTTAGAGAGTTTCACGAGGCCCGGGTGAATATCTGGCATAAAGTCGGCGCAAGGATCGAAGCTGGCGAACTTGCGTCTCCTCCGGTCCGTCCTCTCTGGCGTCGGATACGTGTATATGTAGTCGCAGCTTCCCTGCTTATCATATTTGCTACCAGCTACTTTTGGCTGGCTTCTCTGTTTCGCGCTCCTTCAATAGCCCGTCCTGCGCCAGCTACTGTTGTCGCGCAGGACGTGGCGCCTGGAGGGAATAAGGCGACGCTGACGCTGGGTGATGGAGCTACCATCGTGCTGGAGAAAACCGTCAACGGCAGCCTCGCTGTTCAGGGCGCTGCGCATGTTTCAAAAGAAAAGAACTTACTGTCCTATACAACCGGCACTGAAAAAGTTACTTCACCAGCCATCGTCTATAACACGCTGACCACTCCCCGGGCAGGTCAGTTCCAGGTGGTTCTTCCCGATGGTACAAAAGTCTGGTTGAATAATGCTTCATCATTGAGGTATCCAACCAGCTTTACCGGGAGTTCCCGCGAAGTGGAGCTCACCGGCGAGGGCTACTTCGCAGTCGCAAAAAACAGGCATCCTTTTTCCGTAAAAGTCCGCGATCTGACAGTAGCCGTACTCGGCACTTCATTCAACGTCATGGCATATGATGATGAACCGGGGATCAGAACGACACTTATCTCAGGAAAGGTATCCATTGCCGCTGCCGCCAAACAATCTGTCCTCTCTCCGGGAGAACAAAGCATTGTCGATCATTCCGGCGCCATTACTATTCTAAAAGATGCCGACATAGCCGCAGCAACTGCCTGGCAGCGGGGTTATTTTCAATACACCCATGCCAACATCGCAGACGTCCTCCGCCAATTGGCACGGTGGTACGATGTTGAGGTAGTCTTCACCATACCGATACCCGATAACTATACGTTTGACGGAGAGATTGACCGCAGTCTAAATCTATCAAGGATCCTGAAGCACCTGGAGAAAAAGGATTTACACTATCAAATTGAAGGTAAGAAGTTGATCGTATCGAAATAGAACCCTTAACCGTTAAACACCTCTGAGAAGCTTTTCTCAATAAACCTTCTCCGCGAGATGCACAAAAAAACCGGAAGTGTCGCGAGCACTTTCCGGCTAGTTTCAGGTATCTCAAAATTAGATTCCGCTAAGTTTCCATTTGTTACACCTAAACTTGACAAAGGTATGCATTTTACTTTTCAGGTTGGCAGACCCCGTCATGGGGGTACGTCATCCGAACCGAAACAACTGATAATGAGCTCGGTCCGCTGGGGACGCTCGTTACCAAGACAACTAGTATTAGCCATGCAAGCATCTGCTGTTTTATTATTTGCATTTAGTTTACAGGTAAGCGCTGCTACTTACTCTCAGACTGTCAGCTTTACGGGCAAGGATGTTCCGTTGAAGAATGTCTTTGCGTCAGTGAAGAAGCAGACAGGGTTTGGGTTCTTTTATGAGAACGGGGAGGAGGCGACGCTTAAAGGTGCGGGGAATGTGACTCTCGATCTGAAGAACGTTGCGTTGGATTTGTTCCTGCAGGTTGTTTTAAGGAATCAGCCGTTGGAGTATAGTGTGGAGGGGACGACGGTTTTTGTTAAGAGAAAGGAGGTGCGTAGTTCTGTTACTGTTGAATTGTCCGATAGTGCTCGCATTCCTGAGATTCGGGGGCGGGTGACGAATGATAAGGGGGAGCCGTTGGTGAATGCGAATGTTGTTGTTAAGCGAACGGGAAGGGGGACGGTGACGGATGCGAATGGGGGGTTTAGGTTGCAAAATGTTAGTCCGGAGGACATCATTACCATCACTTTCATCGGCTATAAACCACAATCAATTCCCCTCCGAGACCGCACCTCTCTCACGCTCGTCATGGTAGCCACTACGAATGATCTTGACAAAGTTGTCGTCCAGGCTTACGGCACCACATCACAAAGACTTGCGACAGGGAACATTGGGAAAATTACATCAGAAGACATCGCCAGACAGCCCATAATGAATCCATTACAGGCAATTCAGGGACAAGTAGCAGGAGTCGTTGTTACCCAAACAAATGGGTTTGCCAGTTCTCCTATAAAAATCGAAATCCGAGGTCGGAGTACAATTAACCCGAACTTTCCATCAGACCCTCTATATATCATTGATGGGGTTCCGCTAACAGTATTAGAAGTTGGTGGCAATTCAAACTATAACGACGGATCCCAAGGATTTATTCAAAATGGGTTGAATAGCCCCGCAAATGGACAAAGTCCTTTTTTCAGTATGAATCCATCTGATATTGAAAGTATAGAAATTCTTAAAGATGCAGATGCTACGGCTATTTATGGCTCTAGGGGAGCAAATGGAGTAATTCTAATCACTACCAAAAAGGGGAAAGCTGGAAAAACGCATTTTGACCTGAATGTATACGACGGAGTTAGTCAGGTGCCACGCTTTTATGAAATGCTTAATACAAAACAGTACCTTGAAGTAAGACGCGAAGCTTTTGTAAATGACAACCAAACACCAGATAATTATTCTGCACCAGACATCTTTTTGTGGGATACGACCAGATATACCAACTGGCAAAAATATCTATGGGGAGGAACAGGTAAGACCACTGATCTTCAATCCAGTTTGTCGGGAGGCGATCAAAGAACAAATTTTAGGATAGGGGCTGGATATAGGCGGCAAACGGACATTCTGACCAAAAGCGGGGCAAATGAGAGGAGTTCTGTGTCTTTAAACCTGACACATCGGAGCATCAATCAACGGCTCACTCTCTCATTCTCTGCCGCATACAGCTATGCCGTAAGTAATATGATTTCCGTTCCAAATGCAGCAACACTTCCTCCAAATGCTCCCGCGGTCTTTGATAGACAGGGACACCTTAACTACAAGGAATGGACCGCACAAGATCAGCTTGACTTTCCTTTTTTCAGTCTTCTAAAACCTTATACATCAAAAACAAATTTCTTGAACACCAGTTTTACCTTGAGTTATGAAATTCTCAAAGGGCTTTCATTCAAAACGACGGTCGGATACAACAACGCAATGCTGACTCAGACCTCCCTCAATCCCATCAGTTCCCAGGACCCCCGATTCAAGCCCAAAGGGAGTGCCGCATTCGGCACAAACAACCTGCATAACTTGATTGTCGAACCGTTACTTGAATACAATACTTTCCTAGGAAAGGGTAAGCTAAATGCCTTCATCGGCGGATCGAGGCAAAGTAATACTACAAATGGAGAGTATGTGAGTGGCACCGGTTATACAAATGATGCATTATTAAAAAGTATCAATAACGCTAAAGAAAAATCAGTTTTTGACAATTATGGCGAATACAAATATGCCGCAATTTTCAGCCGTATCAACTACAACCTTTTCGATAAATATATTATCAATTTGAATGCGCGCCGGGATGGCTCTTCAAGGTTCGGGCCAGGCCGCCAGTTTGGAAACTTCGGGTCCATTGCGGCAGCATGGATATTTAGTGAAGAAGCATTGTTTAAGAATAAGATACATTTTATAAGTTTCGGAAAACTTCGTGCCAGCTACGGTTCTACAGGGAATGACCAGATCGGCGACTACCAATTTCTAAGCCAGTGGACATCTTCAGGATATTTTCCATATAATGGAATACTTTCCTTGGTGCCAACCAAACATACTGACTCATTATTGCATTGGGAGGTCAATCGTAAGACGGAACTGGCATTGGACTTGAACTTTCTCAAAGACAGGATTACATTCGAAATATCCTGGTACAGAAACCGATGCAATAACCAATTGGTTTCATTTCCCACTCCTAATTTCTCTGGGTTTTCCAGTGTGACATCCAATAGTCCCGCAGATGTTGAAAATACAGGATGGGAATATATATTAAATTCCAAGATCATTGAAACCAGCAAATTCAAATGGATAAGTAAATTCAACATTGGCATAAACAAAAACAAGTTATTAGCCTATCCAAATTTACAACAGTCCCCATACGCGGATTATTTCATAATCGGAAAGTCACTTAATATTAAAAAACTTTTACATTATACTGGCGTAACCCCTCAAACAGGGCTGTATGCTTTTTCAGACAAAAATAAAGATGGGAATATAACAATAGACCTCACTGGAAAAAATCCGGACGACAGGTATTTCTATGATCTAAGTCCAAAATATTCAGGCGGGTGGTCAAACAATTTCACCTTCAACAATTGGGAGTTGAATTTATTATTCTTCTTTAAAAAGCAGCTAGGGGTTAATGCACTAAGCGCCATAACCCCTCCTGGTGGTCTGAACAATGCACCTATCGAGGCGTTGCATCGATGGCAAAAACCCGGTGACATATCTTCCGTAGCGAAATTTACAACCAGCCCATACACCGATGAATCATATCCTAACTTTCAGCAATTTTCAGATGGAACATATACAGATGCATCATTCATACGCCTGCAAAATCTTTCTCTAAGCTACAGGCTGTCAGATTCATTCACTAGAAGATTGAAAATACAGGCGTGCAAAATATACATTGAAGGGCAAAATCTTTTTATAATTAGTAATTATAAAGGGATCGATCCCGAAGTTCAGCAATTCGGAGGAATGCCACTTTCAAGAGTTATCACCGGGGGAATATCATTAAATCTTTAAGCTAATGACCAAGAAACTTATTAACAACAAATGCTTATATCTAGCCATTGCATACGTTATTTTTTTCACCTGCGGATGCAAGAAAATAATTCAGATCGATGCCCCAGTAACGACAATCACTTCAGATCAGGTGTTTTCAACAAATGAGCAGGCGGCCTCTGCACTAGCCGGCATATACTTTAGGATGGTCAATTCAAATGTACTGTTTCTTTGCAGTGGAGCTACCTCCGTCTATTGTGGCATGTCCTCGGATGAGTTGATCTCTTACGATCAGGTAGCTTCCGATGGATTTGTACTATTTCAGAAAAATAATTTGTCTTCACTTACCGGCATAGTCGGTGACGCTTTTTGGACACAGAGTTATTCATATATTTATGGCGCCAATGCAGTCATAGAAGGCTTACAAAGCTCAAAAAGCGTCTCAGATTCCGTCAAAATCAGACTAACCGGGGAAGCTAAATTCATAAGGGCTTTTTGCTATTTTTACCTAATAAATTTGTTTGGAGATGTTCCGTTGACTTTAACAGTTGATTTCAACAAAACAGCGCTTCTACCCAGGACCCCCGTCGAAAGCGTATACAAACAAATCATCAACGATCTTATCGATGCGCAGAACGCTTTACCTATCGATTATTCAGCCCAACTTGGAGAAAGGGTCGTTCCTATTAAATGGGCAGCTTCCGCATTGTTGGCAAGAGTGTACTTATACCATAATGAATGGGAAAACTCAGAGGTCCAGGCCAGCGCTGTAATTGAGCATACCGAACTTTTCAATCTGGCAACCCTCGACGAGGTATTTTCCAAAAACAGTTCAGAAGCCATTTGGCAACTACAACCAAACCCCTCAGTAGCTCCATTCAACATTACCACTGAAGGAAATATCCTGATCCCGATAGATTCAACCTATTCGCCCTTCGCTTATTTCCCGGATTATTTTTTGAATTCGTTTGAACCAAATGATGAAAGGAAAAACAAATGGATTAAAAGCTTCAATTTCGACGATGGCAGTGGAACAACGATTACATACTATTATCCCTTTAAATATAATCAAGGACCTCTGGAACAAATCCCCGGCGGGAACATCACGCAATACTATATGGTTCTGCGATTAGCTGAGCAATACCTGATAAGAGCCGAGGCCCGTGCAAAACAAAACAAACTCACCGATGCCATTGAGGATCTGAACTTCATCCGCCACAGGGCCAATTTACCTGGCTTATCGCCTACTCTTGCACAAGAGCAGGTCGTTTCACAGGTTGAACATGAAAGAAAGGTTGAATTATTTGTGGAGTGGGGACATAGATGGCTTGATCTTAAACGGACAGGCAAATCCGACGCAGTACTGGGCCCTATAAAAGGCGGAGACTGGAATAATACGGATGTGCTTTATCCGATTCCTTTGAATGAAATTAGAACAGATCCAAACCTCACGCAAAACAAAGGATACTAGACGACTACAAAAAAAGGCCATCTTGAGAATATATTCCCAAGATGGCCTACATGATTAGAATGCTTTATTATATACTACCCTGTATGCACTTCCGTTCCAGGTATACAGATCAAAAGTAGAACCGCTGGAGCTGGAGAGCCTTGCAGTATTACCAGTGGAGTTATACAGAAATACACTCGTAGGGATTGTAGCTCCTGTTGCTACTTGGATATAGCTGAGCCCATTCTTATAATAAAGATTTGAAACGGGATCATCTACAAATTTAGCTTTCCCGGCAAATACACCAGCAGTAGTAAGCACTAAAGCTGCGGCTACAAAAAACATTTTTACCTTGTTCATAAAAAAGTGTTAATGAATAACAAATACACCTACTCTGTTTTGAAGGTTTTCGGCTTCCCCTTTCCTATATTTTAATACGGATATAGGCTCTCCGTTACCTGCTGACGCCCGCAGGGTTATTGCGCAATGAATTTGAATTTATTTTGGCAACATATACTCCTTTGTTTAAGAGTACGATTGCACTAAAGGCCATCCAACATAACCCCAATGAGATTAACATTTTTTGCATCCAGGTGGGATTTATCCACATGGCATGATATGGCCAAAAAGAATGGTGTGCAAATAAATAAACGCTCATGATCCAAACGATAAACAGTATCAGTAACCCAATGGTGCTATATAGCGAAGCCTTTTTCGTTCCTGAGACCATAAGCGATAGCGCCAGTCCAACTTCCCCAAATGGAATTAGATATTTTAGAATTTCGCCTACAGGATGTATCAAAGGAGCATGGGTTATGTAAACGCCAAATTGTTTGAAGTAGGCAATCTTATATATCCCCTCATAAAACCAAAACATCATCAATACAAAACAAATCACCTCCACAATAACCTTCCTCGCTTTCATATTGCAATTTTTTTCTTTTTTAATTCTTCTTCCCTCCCCCACTTAACAATCCCTTCAGCCGCCAATACCCCCAGGCACAAACTCACCACGATCGGAAACACCTGGTACCGCAGCACGATCGGCGAGGCGAATATGCTGAACCCCATATTCAATACCCAAAGGAACAGCACCATAAAGAGTAACCTGTACAATCCTTTATCCCCCTGCTTAAACCCTGTAAAAACGGCCAACCCCACCACACAGATCAACAAAAACACATTCACCAGCGTCCCAACAAAAGGATATAGCTGTGTAACCCCAATCCTGGCATTCTTATTATTATGATCTCTTACCCGTAAAGTCTTATAGTTAAACCACTCCTTCGCCAACTTCCCCACACTATCACCTCCCATATTGTATATTCCCAGGAACTCCGGCGGAGGCACCGCATACTTCACGGAATTCGGCAACAGAAACTCAGACACAAACCGAACCGGATATTTCCTGATCAAAAACAACGCATATTCTGCATACAAAGGTCCCTCTGAAGCCCACCGTTTAAACCCCGGCGTCACCGTATCTTTCTTCCATTCCCTCACCATATACTGCACCAATGGCCCTTTATCACTCCACAAGTAAAAAAAGCTGGCAGCAGAGTCCTCATGAGTCAACTTCACCTTACTTAAAGTGTCCATGTGTTCACGAACCATCTTCTCCAACTTCTCAAACCTCGCCGGCACAGGTCCACGATCAGCAGCCGGAATATGCTCATACATATACAGCGCATTATTCGCCAATTGCCACCCGCCAAAAGCCGAGAACTGCCGCTTACCCGTCACTTCAAGCATCTTATTGCTCGTATAGGCAAAAGAACCAACAACCAACAACACACCTAACCCCATGCCGGCCAACTTCCGAGGCCAGCTCTGGCGTGACAGCAGGAAAGCCAGTATCGAGATCAAAGGGTAATAAATTGCATTGTAACGGACCGTAAAACAAGCAAGCAACAGAACAGCATGGACCCATATCTGCCAGGGCCGTGGCCGATAAATCACCCAGAGCAAACTCGAAAGCCATAGCAAACTCAGCCCGATGAACAGTGCATCAGCGGAAATATAGTTGCTCACATACAGCGATACGGGATTAAAAAGGAAGAAAGCATACAAGATATTCTTAACAACCTTTCCGGGCTTAAGAAAATACAGCAACGTAAACAAGAACACCATCCCACTGCACTGCATGAAAAAGTACTGTATCCCCACCACCACCTTATCCGAGTGGGTGAACACACTAATCTGCCGAAGGAACTTCGAATAAGCCACCGGCCACATATTCACATCCGCGTTCGTATACGCCGCTTCCAGGTAACTATACGAGTCAGGCATATAATTCGCAAAAGGATATCTTATCTTAAAAAGGATAAACTGCACCAGGAATGCTGCCAGCGCAAACAGCACATAGCCCCGATTCCATTTATTCCGCCAGAGATAATCCATAAAACCCGGAACTCCCTGGGGACGGGTCTGCCCCGCTGGTCGTACTTCTTGTTGCGGCTGGGTCGAAGCAGCCTCTTTCTCCTCATGATACTCCTGCTCCGTATTAATCTCCCAGAGATTGGCCTTGGCCGTCTCCCCGGCGATTATATTGTCCACTGCCACCATTGCCGTCAACATGGAGTGGTCGGCATTATTGTATTTATGCATCCCGTTCCGTCCAACCAAGAACAGATTGGGAAGCTTGTCCGTAAAGGCACGGATCTTGTCAAACTGGTCGTATGTCCCGAAATAAGCCGGGTAAGTCTTCTCCATCCGCTTCACCGTAATATCCAGCACATCTTCCACCTTGGCCAATTCCATCTTCTCCAGTTCGCGGATCGCCACCTGCTGAATAGCCTCATCATCCAACGCCCAGAAATCATCGGTCTTATTGCAGAAATACTCCATCCCGATCCAGGTGGTATTCGGATCCTTGATCATACCGTCACCCCAATTGTTATAGATCATTAGCCGACCCACCTTCACATCCCGTTCCTGGATATAGATCCAGTTGTCCTTCAGTTCCAGCTTCTCAAAGGTTCCCTGCTTGTTCCGGGCGGACAGCTGTTTGAGTAGGATACCGACATTGATGAAATCCCGGTATTGCAGTCCAGCCGCGACTTCCCTAACTTCATCCGGCACCTGCCCATCCAGGTCAGCGATCAGTTCCTGCACAGGCATGGTTGAGAAGAAATAATCCCCTTCCCATGTCCTCACTTCTCCAGTGGCACTGTCTGTGGTTGTCACGGCTTCGATCGCTCCTTCTGCCTGGCAGATCTGTGTAACATCCTGGTTGAGATATACTTTCCCTCCCATCTCCTGCACCTGGCGGGCCACTTCTTCCCACAAGGAGCCGGGACCCTTCTTGGGATATAGGAATTGTTCGATCAGGCTCGTCTCGGTTCCCTTTTGCCCTAAATCCTTGTTCTTGCGCTTAGCAAGGTTTTTCACTGCCTGGGCGATGGCTTTGCTGAGCGAAACTCCTTTGATCCGCTGTGCCCCCCATTCCGCGGATATTTGGTGACAAGGAACACCCCATACCTTTTCAGTATAATCCTTAAAGAATAACAGGTACAGCTGCCGGCCGAATTTATTGATGATAAAATCTTCCAGGCTTTTCTCCGGTTTGCGCGGAAATAATCTGACCCATAAAAAAGAGAACATTATCTTAATGGTCCGAACAAATCCTAAAGTACGCAACGTGTCAATACTCAACTGTATAGGATAGGCAAAGAACTTCCGAAGAAAATAAATACGCGTGAGCCGCTGGATCACCAGCATCACTTTATCAGGATCATGTGTAGTCGTACTGGCTTCTATGGTACGGCTTTTATTTTGGTAATGAATGGTCAGGTCACTCTTGCCATCTGCTTGTAAAGGATACAATTTCAACCACCAGTCCATCACTCTATCCGACTTGGAAAAAAAACGATGTGGACCCATATCCATTCTATTGCCCTTATAATCTATCGTACGGGATATCCCTCCTATGTAACCGCTTTTTTCCAATATAACAGGTGTGATATCAGTACGTTTTAGTAGCTCATACGCGGCCGTTAGTCCCGCTGGTCCCGCTCCTATTATTATTGCTTTCTTTTGCATATACACCTTTTTCAGATAAAAGAATTACTTGTCTCTTCTGGATTGCCAAATGAGAGCTTATCTTTCGCTCATGCGAAGGACTTTTACACCGGATAACAACCCGGCATGCTACAATAATATCTCACGCAGAAAGACCTTAGAAAATGTGACCTTAAAAATGGACGCTACTAATTGCCAGATGTGATTGAATTTCTCAAAACTTATAGAAGATGGTCGTACATTATAAAGGAAAAGTACGATCCTGAAGATTAAACCTGTTGGTACATCGGATAATGATAGTGTGTTTACTCACATTAATATTTGTCTTTTCAATGGAGTTCGTGATTACTTCGTAATTCATATGACTTGTCTGGATAGGTTTGAATTAATTAACTATAGCAAATCTACACCCTTATACCACCCACTTCCAAATTTTACTATGTCCCATTCGGCAGCATTAGTTAACCAATCAGCCGGCTTTCTCTGATAGTTGTTCTTTAGAGATCGATAATAGTCTATACCGTGAGGGCGACACCTTATGCAGTCTGGTAAACACTCTCGTAAAACTGCTGAGCGTTTTATACCCGCATTCCATTGCAATTAGTTTGATCGATTCATCAGTCTCCCTTAACATAGTCCTCGCCTTCTTCATACGCATACTTGAAATCAGCGCATGCACGGATGTGCTGAACATTTGATTAAATCCTTCCTGAAGCTTGGTGCGATTGAGTCCGAATTCCCGACAAATAGCGGATATGGGAATGTTCTTCGAAAAATTTTCCTGGATAAATTGACGGGCTTCCTGGATAGCGGCAATATCCCTTCTCTTGGTAATCATATATAGACAGGTTTAATGGCTGGTCAGGACCTTTTGCAAGGTCATTACATTGAAACTGTTTTAGTAGAAAATCCATAGCCAATGATCAGAGCACTAGGGATGGCGGGGGTGGTGCTGCCAGAATAATTTCGAGCTACAAATATCAGTACAAACCCTGCAACCATATTGCAGTACATTAAATTAACTTATACGTAAAGCAGCCACTGCTTCAAAGGAGCCTAAAAATATCCTTAAGAGCTCTTTTCGCCGCATGATATCCGCACATGCCGTGAACACCACCGCCAGGAGGACTGGCAGCGCTACATATATATATTCCTTTCTCCGAAGTACGGTAGGGGGACCACCGCAATGCCGGACGTGTAAACAGCTGTCGTATATCAATAGCTCCGCCGTTGATATCACCTCCTATATAATTCGCATTATATGACTCCAATTGCGCCGTATCCATTACATGCCGGGCTAGAACGCACTCACGGAAGCCGGGAGCAAATCGCTCTATCTGTAATTCTATGGCTGCCGTCATATCATTTCGGGAGCCATTTGGCACATGACAGTAAGCCCACGCGGTATGTTTCCCCTCCGGCGCCCGTGATGGATCGAAAATACTTTGCTGCGCTAATAATACAAAAGGTTTTTCAGGGTGACCGCCATCCCAGGTCTGTTGTTCAGCAGCCACCATCTCCTCCAGGGTATTGCCGATATGGATCGTACCGGCTGTCCTGCAGCCTTCATTTGTAAATGGTATCGGACCATCCAGGGCCCAGTCTACTTTGAAGACACCCATGCCATAGCGGTATCTCTCCAGCTGCGCTTTATACAGCGGACTCCAGGAATGTCCTCCCATCCGCAGCAGCTGCCTGGGCGTAAGGTCGAGTAAAACAGCACGGGAAGATGGCAGTTGCTGAAATGACTTCACTTCAAAGCCAGTCTGTATGACACCCCCTAATGAAGTAAAATAAGATGCCAACGCATTTGCTAACGACATCGTTCCGCCGCGGGGCAATGGCCATCCCTTAAGATGCCCTGTTATCATCAACACCAGTCCGATGGCAGACGTTGTGGTCTTCGTCAACGGCAACATCGAATGCGCCGTCATCCCACCCCATAAGCCCTTTGCGGCTTTGCTCTGCCAGCGTCCCGCCGACCAGGTGGCGGAAGGAAGCGCCTTCAGGCCGAAGGCGGCCATCAGCAAAGGATGCTTTGGAAAATGCAGCGGCCCCAGCACATCCGGAGCAATGGACGGCCAGTCCCTCACCAGCGGCTCCATTAGCCGGCGGTATGTCCGTTCATCCCGACCGAGCATACGGGCCGTGTCTTCGACAGACCCACGCAGCACCGCCGCCGTCCCATCATCGAAGGGATGTGCCGCCGCCACAGCAGGATAGATATACTCTAATCCATGCCCCGCCAGCGGCAGTTGACTAAAGAAAGGTGAGTTAGCGGCCATGGGATGGATGGCCGAGCAAATGTCATGAACAAATCCAGGCAGGGTGAGCGCGGCACTGCGCATACCGCCGCCGATCTCCGCCTTTGCTTCCACCAGCAGCACAGAAAGTCCTTTCTGCTGTAAGGTGATGGCTGCGGCCAGTCCGTTGGGTCCGGAGCCCACCACTACCGCATCATAGTCGGTTCTATCTGCTTTGCTCATTTGATCAATAAATATAACCCTATTTCCATTTTCCGAACCGGTAAATCAAACGCTCTTCTTACTTTGTACAATGTAAAGGCCGCCGATCACCAGCACCATACCTGAAATGGTATAAAGACCGATGGGCTCCTTCATCACCACATTGGCAATAAGAAAGCCTGACACAGGACAGAGGAACAGCCAGAAAGAAGCCCTGGTCGCATTGTCTCTCAGCAGGTAGAGCCACAGCTGCACGGCGATGATAGAGACGGGGATGGCCAGCCAAAGCACAGCCCCGATAGTATGCCAGTCCCAGCTATTGCGGGAGCCATCATAGGTTAAAATTGCAAAAGGAAGAAGGAAAATCCCACCCAGCAATGTCTGCCAGCCGTTGATCGCCAGGATGGACAGATCATGCCAGAAAACCCGGGAGAAATAAAGGACGCCTGCGGAATAGGCCAGCATGCTCACCAGCAGAAGGAGCAATCCCCCGGGGGTCGCCGAGCTGTTCCGCAATAAAGGCCAGGCTGCCACCACTACGCCGGCGCTGCACAGCAGCAAACTTAGCAGCGTGTATGCCTTCAACCGCTGGCGGAAGAACAAGGCCGATATCAAATTGATGAACACGGGGTTGGTGGCTATGGCAAGCGACCCCAGGCCGGGTGACACATGCTGCATGGCGACAACATAAAGGCCCAGGTAAAGACTTATGTTCATCAGGCCATAGACGGCCAGCTGCCCCCATTCGCGGCCAGCCGGCAGCCGGCTGCGCAGTAACACATGGGCGATCACCAGCATCAACACCCCTGCCAGGAAAAACCGGGTGACACAGATCACCAATGGCTGGGCCGCCTGTAACCCCAGCTTAGTGGCAGTGGAGGCGGAAGACCATAGTATGGCAAAGACCAATCCTGCAAAAAATAACAAAATCCTTTTTCCCATGTCCAAAGCAATTACTTAAATTTATCATATGAACATTAAACCTATCTACAGCATTTGCGCCCTTGCGCTGCTGGCGATCTGCAGCCTCCCCGGTCAACTGAACGCGCAAGATACCAAACAAGACAAACAGGCGGCAAAAGCAGCTGCCATAAAAAAGCTGGTGGACTCTCAAACCTATGTCTTTGTCGCACAAACAGCGCTGCCCATGAGCGGAAGCACCCGGCAACTTACATCGGACTATGACCTCCGGGTCACCAAAAGTTCGGTCGTCAGCTATCTCCCTTATTTCGGGAGAGCCTATACGGCCCCGATCGACCCTACCCGGGGAGGCCTGCAATTCACCTCGAAAGATTTTGAGTACACGGCAACACCGGGCAAAAAGGGGGGATGGAATATCCTGATCAAGCCAAAGGATTACCGCGATGTCCAGCAAATGACGCTTAGCATCTCGGAGAGCGGCTATGGCACTCTCCAGGTATTGAGCACGAATCGCCAGCCCATCTCGTTCAACGGATATATCAAAGCGCCAAAAGGGAAATAGCGCTAAGGCTTTTGATAGCTGCCGAACAGCTTTACAAGCCTGTCGGGATAGTCGGAGATGATCCCGTCCACGCCCAATGCAGCCATAGCCTTGATATCTGCCTCCTTGTTCACCGTCCAGGGCAGCACAGCTACGTTATGGGCATGCGCTTCCTTTACGAGGTCCGCATTCACCAGGAGGTAATTGGGGCTATAAATGGAGGGCGTAAATCCCAGGTGAGCAATATTCTTAGCAAATCCATCCGTATTTTCCACCAGCAATGCCGTCGTCTGACCGGGATCGGTCTTATGCAGCGCCTGTAGGGTCCGGGGATCGAAGGATTGGATGGTCACCCTGCTGCCGATCCCCCGGGACTTCACTACGGCCATCACCAGGGCCACAAACCGGTCCGGCTTCGGGTGATAGAGATCATCCCCGTCCGGAGAAGATTTCGTCTCCATATTGTAATATACGGGCTTCAGGTGATGTGCTGCCACATATGCCTCCACGCTGTCGATGAGGTCAGCCAGCAAAGGCTTATAGGTCCTGACACTCGCCTGTTCGGGGAATTTCGGATGAGGTTTTACTCCTTCCGCGAACTTCCGGATGCTGTCATAAGTCATTTTATACAGTGCATATTGCTTCTCTTCGCTCTTTTCAAGAGCCGATCCGTCCGGCTTCAGCATGATATCGGAGGACATAAAAACGTCGTGCGACACGACCACTTTCCCATCCGCGGAGATGACGCAATCCAGTTCCAGCGTGCGGGCGCCCAGTTCCACACCATGCAGCATGGCCGGAATGGAATTCTCAGGCATGAGCCCCCGGCCCCCTCTATGTGCCTGGAGGTCCAGGGTCGGCTGGGCCACAACAGCGGCGCCGGAAGAAAGCATGAAAGCTGCCAGCACAAATACAATAAAGTTGTTCATATACGCAAATTCTGAAAAAATAGGATACAAGGCTATTATGTCACTGTTAAACTAATCCTTGGTTACACTGCGGTATTTGCTGGGCGATAGTCCCATGACCTTGGTAAATCGTTTGGAAAAATAATACGGGTCGTCAAAACCCATGCTGAGCGCAATGTCTTTGACGGATTTATCCGTTATACCCAGGTGCTGACTGGCCTTTTGCATCTTCATTTGAATAAAATAATCAATGGGGGCATATCCCGTTTTTTGTTTGAAGAGGCTTGAAAAGCGGGAGGGTGAATAATTATAGCGGTGACTGAGCTCATTTAAAGTAATATTCTCATTGATATGTTCCTGCATAAAAAGTATCGCGCTGTCGATGCAGTCCATATTGCCTGATGCCGACGCCATAAAATGCTTCTCGTTATAGATGAACAAGGTAATAAAATGAGAAAGGCACATATTCGCAAACAGCAGGTTGTCGATGCTATAGCCCAATTCCAATGTCTTATAGATCCTGGAGAACATGGCTGCCATATCGCTGCTGTTCCGCACTGCCTTTGGCCTGAAATGCTGCTGGACAACAGGCATTGTGTTGAAGTTGGGGAGCAGGCTGCCGCCAAAATGCATCCAATAGATGCTCCAGGGATGCTCTTCGGTGCTGCCATAAGCATGCTCCGTATGCTGTGGAAGGATAAAAAATTCATTGGGTCCTACTTCATAACGCTTGTCCCCTATCTTATACCAACCGTGTCCGTCCACACAATAGAACAGGAAATTTTCAGGCAGGCCTTTTTTTCGGTAAGTATAATGCCCCTTGGCGCGGGGATAATAGCCCAGCCCGCAGATGAATAATTGTTTCAGAAGAATATTGTTCTGTACCCTCGATTTCAGCACGGACTTAGGGATCTCTATACGCAGACGCCCCCGTCCATGCCATATATTCTTGTGTGACCCTATTTTATTGTCTTCCATTGTCGTAATTTAGTACTCCACCGGCAATTTCAGGATAAATTTAAACATGGTTTCGTTAAATATTTACCCTTATATATGCTTTATCTACCGCCAGACATATATAAGATCTTGTCTTTTCCTGACCATCCTGCTCCTACCTGGACTCCCCGGCGCCATACTGGCCCAAGATCTGACCATCGACCAATATAATTTCATCAATCCGGGTTCCGATGTCTCTGCTTCCGGTTCCATGCCCTGCGGAGGAGGTGATGTCGGCTTGAATGTTTGGTTGGAGAAAGGTGACCTGCTGTTCTACTTTTCCCGTAGTAATACCTTCGATGAGAACAATACACTCCTGAAACTTGGTCGGATAAGGCTTAGGCTAAGACCTGATCCCCTGATGAAAGATCATTTCTGGCAGACCTTGGTCCTGCGCGATGGCAGCATCGTCATTGACGGATCTACAGGAAAAATTACCGCAAAGATCAAAATATGGGTAGATGTCATGCGGCCGGTGATCCACCTGGAGATCAACAGCAACAGGCCCTTGCAGGCAGCAGTAACATATGAGTCCTGGCGTACATTCGACAGAACTCTCGCAGGCAGAGCCACTTTCGCCACTTCTTACAAATGGGCCCCTCAAGAGGCTCCGGGAGGCCATGTGATTACCTTTAAAGACAGTATCGCTTATCATGGCAATGATGTGTTGTTCTATCATCGCAACAGGCCCGGCCCTACCGTCTTCGACGTCGCTGTCCATCAGCAGGGCCTGGACTCGGTAAGATCACAACTGTTCGATCCATTGAAGAACCTCACCTTCGGGGGCCTTCTACGGGGATCAAACATGCGTCCAGGCGGAACGGTCCATGGGAAATACCTGGATACGGAGTTCACAGGCTGGCGGCTGGTAAGTGACAAACCCGCCTTGCATCGGCAGATCGGGCTTTACCTGGCGACCGCCCAGGCCGATTCACTGCCAGCCTGGAAATCCATCTTACAGGAAGTAATAGCCGATGCCCAGGCGCATGAAATCACCGCTTCCCGGGTAACGGCCGAATGGTGGAAGGCATTCTGGGAAAAAAGCTTTATCTACACTCCGGCATCCGCTGAACATCCATATTTTCTTGCCTGGCCGGACGGCCGTAATTACCAGCTCTTCCGCTATATGCTGGGATGCAATGCCTACGGTCAATACCCCACCAAATTCAACGGAGGCCTCTTCACCTTTGACCCCGTCCTGACGGATACATCCTTTCATTTCACACCCGATTTCCGTAACTGGGGCGGTGGCACCATGACAGCACAGAACCAGCGCCTCGTCTACTGGCCCATGCTCAAAAGCGGGGATTTCGACATGATGCTCCCCCAATTCGAGTGCTACCTCCGCAACTTGAAGACTGCCGAGCTGCGCACTGCCGTTTATTGGGGTCATAAAGGCGCCTGCTTCACCGAACAATTGGAGAATTTCGGGCTGCCCAATCCTGCCGAATACGGATGGAACAGGCCCCCTGACCTTGACAAGGGGGTCGAATACAACGCCTGGCTGGAATATGAATGGGACACCGTGCTGGAATTCTGCCTGATGATGCTGGAGACACAACGTTATGCAGGAAAAGATATCCACCGGTATATTCCTTTCATCGAAAGCTGTCTGCGCTTCTTCGACGAACATTACCAATATCTTGCCCGCCTCCGTGGAAGAAAATCCCTGGATGGGGACGGTCACCTGATCCTCTATCCCGGCTCAGCTACAGAGACCTATAAAATGGCCTATAACTCCACATCTACCATCGCCGGTCTGCACACGGTGTTGACCCGGCTGCTGGCACTCCCCCCGGACTATCTCAGCGATACAGGGAGGAAGGAGTGGACCGCCATGCTGCATCGCCTGCCCCCGATCAGCTTCCGGCAAATGGAAGGCCATACCACCATCGCCCCGGCGCAAACCTGGGCGCGGGTGAACAATACCGAGAGCCCTCAGCTCTATCCTGTATTCCCCTGGGGCATCTATGGCATCGGCCGGCCAGGATTGGACACCGCCATCAACACCTGGAAATATGACACGGATGTGGTGAAGTTCACATCATTCATAGGTTGGAAGCAGTCGAATATTTTCGCCGCCCGGCTGGGCCTCACCAATTATGCCACAGTATTCACCGAACATAAGCTGATGAATGGGAAACACACTTTCCCCGCCTTCTGGGGCCCCGGCTTCGACTGGACACCCGATCACAACTGGGGAGGCTCGGGGATGATCGGGCTGCAGGAAATGCTCCTGCAGGAAAATGGAAAGAAAATATATCTCTTCCCGGCCTGGCCCCGCACATGGGACGTTCATTTTAAACTGTACGCGCCTTATAACACCACGGTAGAAGCAACCTTGAAGAACGGAAAGGTGACGCAATTAAAAGTCACGCCCGAACAACGCATGAAAGATGTCATTAACTGTCTGTAAAAAACTCAATCCTATGTCGCTAAGATCCCTATTGACCATCACCCTGCTGATGGCCTGCTCCTTCGCATCACAAGCCCAGCACAAACATACGGTGCTGAAAAGTATCAATCCTGGCGAGGTCAGCTGGACAAAAGGCTTCTGGGCGGATCGCTTTGCCATCGTCCGCGACTCCATGATCCCCGGTCTTTGGAAGACCTATACCGACCCGCATCTCAGCCATGCTTTTGCCAATTTTGAGATCGCTGCCGGTCTGGACACAGGCTCGCATGCCGGTCCGCCCTTCCATGACGGAGACTTCTACAAACTGTTAGAAGGTATGGCCGCCGTCTATGCCATCACCAAAGATCGCCGGCTGGACAGTCTCATGGACAAAGCCATCACCGTCATCGCCCGTTGCCAGCGGCAGGACGGATATATTCACACACCCACCATCATCGAAGAGAGACGCCATCCGGGCAAGGCTACGGCATTCAGGGACAGGCTGAACTTCGAGACCTACAATATGGGCCATTTGATGACCGCAGCCTGCGTCCATTTCAAAGCCACAGGCAAAAAGTCCTTCCTGGACATCGCCATAAAAGCAGCCGACTACCTGGACAATTTTTACCATCGCAGCTCTCCCGAATTGGCACGCAATGCCATTTGTCCTTCCCATTATATGGGCATCCTGGAGTTATACCGCACCACCGCCAACCCCAAATACCTCCGCCTTGCCCAAAACCTGATCGACATCCGGGGCATGGTGGACAACGGCACCGATGACAACCAGGATCGCATTCCCTTCCGCAGCCAAACGACGGCCATGGGACATGCTGTAAGAGCCAACTACCTGTATGCAGGCGTAGCCGACCTCTATGCCGAGACGGGAGAAGATTCCTTATGGTATTGTTTGGATAAGATCTGGGATGACGTCGCCCATCGCAAGCTATACATCACAGGCGCATGCGGCGCACTGTATGATGGTGTTTCTCCCGACGCCATCTCGTACAGCCCCGCTGAGATCCAACAGGTGCACCAGGCTTATGGGCGCGCCTATCAGCTGCCCAATACGACAGCACATAATGAGACATGTGCCAACATTGGAAATGTATTATGGAACTGGCGCATGTTGCTGGCCAGCGGCAAAGCAGCCTATGCAGATGCGCTCGAACAATCGCTGTACAACAGTGTACTTTCGGGCGCCAACCTGGACGGAGAACGCTTTTTTTACACCAATCCCCTGCGAGCTTACCGGCCCTTTCCTTACGACCTGCGCTGGTCGGGCGGTCGCGAACCTTATATCGCCCTTTCTAACTGCTGTCCCCCCAACCTGGGCAGGACCCTCGCCGAAGTGGCGGGCTATATGTATTGTGTGTCCGATAAAGGTCTTTGGTTGAACTTGTATGGAGGCAACCACTTGTCCGCCCATCTGCCGGACGGCACCCCCCTGGAAATTACCCAGCAGACGGAATACCCATGGGACGGAAAGATTACCCTTATCCTCACGCAAGTTCCTTCAAAAGAATTCTCTGTCTTTCTTCGGATACCAGGCTGGTGTAAGAACGCCTCCCTTCAAGTCAATGGCTCGGAGACCAATAGCCATACCGCACCAGGAGCATACGTCGAGGTCCGCCGCCCATGGAAAAAAGGAGACGTCATCACGCTGAACCTTCCCATGGCGGCCGTATTGATAGGGGCCAACCCAATGGTGGAAGAAACGCGTGGACAGGCGGCCGTGAGAAGGGGGCCCATCGTCTATTGCCTGGAGTCGACCGATCTGCCGCCAGGTTCGGACATCCTCCGCATCGCTATACCCGTACAGGCCAACCTCAAGTCCATGCCGATGCACATCGGCAGCAGCACCTTCATGGGATTGACGACGATAGCCAAACTCCTGCCTTCCACCTCCGATAAAGCCCTCTATCAGGAAATATCACAAACGCCGGCTAACGACATTCCCATCACCCTCATCCCCTACTATGCCTGGGCCAACCGGGGGCCTTCGGATATGACGGTATGGATGGACGTAATACGATAGTAAGTATGAGACCGATATTCAGCATTCTACTTTTTTCTTTCCTGGTTTCAAGCTGCAGGCACCAGGCTGCGATAGCAAAGGAAATTTATCCACCCCAGGTGGGGGACACCCGTTATGACGCACAACTGGATGACTCCGCCTTTCACCTTTGCCGTCCCGGTTTTTCCCTGCAATACTATAACACACGTTCGTGGTTTAAAGACCATAAGAGAGATATCGAACAATATTTCCACGAGCGCTACAAGGCGCCTCAAGGGAGAAATGCCGGCAAACAGACAGGCTGGCTCACCATCCGGTTTATCATCAACTGTGAGGGCCGCACCGGCTGGTTTCGGTTATCAGGGATAGACAGCGAATACCAGCCTTTCCATTTTTCCCAAGAGGTTTCCGCCCAGCTGTTGACGTTGACAAAAGCTTTACAAGGCTGGCAGCCGGCCACTTATAACAACAAGATATACGACAGCTACCAATATGTCACCTTCAAACTTAAAAAAGGAGCCATCGAATGTATTCTACCTTGAAAACAGCCGGCCTTGCTTTGTTGCTTTCTGCCGCCTCACTTTGCTCCCGGGGACAAACAAATTGCCTGTTATTCAAAGACAGCAGCCATATCAAGGCCTGCCGGCTGTATAATGCCACCGATAGCTTTCCGCAAGGTTCCCGCATCTGTCAGCAGTACCTCGACAGCGCCATTCGCATCTGTCCGGATTACGCAGAAGCCTGGCATGAGATCAGCGTTCCTTACCTGAAACGGGGAGATTACAGGAGTTGGCGAAAATATATGGACAGAGCGGTTGAGCTGAAACCCCTGGCATATACAGCCACCAGAGGCTGGTGCCGGTTCAAATTCCTCCGGGATTACGAAGGTGCGCTGATCGATCTGCAAAAGGCAGATACATTGTCCGGCTTTCAGCCGGGACAAAGCGGGGACGGCAGCTATAACCTCTACGTCGTAATGGCGCTTTGCGAACGGGAGTTAGGTAATTACACCGCCGCCGCCCGGTACTTTGCGCTCGGCATAGACAGCGTACGCGCCCGCAAGGGAAAGACATGGCTGGGTCTTTTCGACTACCTGCACAGGGCCGTCATGGAAATAAAGCTGAAGAACTACGACAAAGCGCTTTCCGACCTGGACCTCCAGTCTGAAATATTTGACAGATATGCTGAAACCGAATATTATCGAAGCATTGTCCTCATCGCCACCGGTCATCCCCAGCAGGCGCGCGTCAGCCTGGAAAGAGCCCGTCAATTATTTATCACTGACGGATATCATCTTTCAGATCCTTATTGCGAAATGTTGGACGAAGTTCATTTAGGGGATATTGAAATGCTCACTTCCCCCAACAACCCTGCCTCCAGCAACCTTCCATCCAAACGATAAGGCGCCGTCGTCCAGGTGATCCGTCGATCCTCGGGTAATCTATGATCCCCGATAAGCCGGTTGGCCCATGTATTCGTCACCGCAACTTCCAGTTTATTGACACCTGCGCGCAAAGCTTTCGTGATCTCCACCCTGTACGGCGGCGTCCAGGCAACCCCACAATCAATCCCATTCAGTTTAACAGCAGCTATATTTGCCACCCGCCCGAGATCAATCCATGAACGTCCATGCCCATACCATTTAAACGACTGGCTATAGATTGCTGTACCGGAGTAATATTGAATAGCGGTGTCGGGATGCTTGCTCCAGTCCGAAAGTTCATTGAAGATCACAGGAGCCGAAGGTCCGCCAAACAAGGGATCAAAACGGACGGTCCATGCCCCCCCTAGTGTCTGCGAAACCCTGGCTATAGGCTGGACCGCCTTAGCATCAACACCCGTCTGTCGTAATATAATGAAGATGGAACCGTTGGCCGGTAAGCTCACAGGAATAAAAGTACGTCCCTGACGAACACTCCAGCCGGCAGCAGGCATGATCTCCCCCGTCACCGCATCCCACAATTCAGGCGCCCGTCCGGCCGCACGTACCGACACATCGAGCCTGCGCGCACTATCCAGCTGATTGGAAACAAAATAAATATCCAGCCCGGGCGATGTACGGTGTGCATAGGCAATGCGACGGGCAGGAAGTTTTCCTTCAGTGGCCATAAGATCCACGGGTAGACCGAATTCATTTAAAGATGACGCTGTATACGGTACATCGAGGATGATGGCTCCTTGTTTTTTCCATTGCCTCAGCCGTTGTTTGACAGCGCTGCTCAATATTGACGTGTCGACACTTGCCGGCAGCACCAATACCCCATAACTTGCACCATCCGGCAATACGATCCTCCCATCACGCACCTTACCCAACCGCAGCACCGCGTCCGGGTTAAGACAATCATACGCATACCCATGTAATGGATCTACCCAATCCGCAGGATCCACCATATTCGCAGAATGCGACACCACGCCATTTGGCTTCGTCGTCACCGGCTCACCAATATTCTTAAGGCGCAGCGTCTCTGACGCAACACGTTCCACGCCGAAAAGTCCCGGCAGATCGGCCACCAGCCTCTCGGGCAGGATGGCGCGTCGTGGGATCTCCTCTCCCGTAAAGACTGCGATATCCGCCACCGGCCTTCCCTGCTGCAGCAGCCATTGACAACGCTGCGTATATTCCACCCAGGCCTTGCCTGGTTTCCACCACGCCTGGTCCCGCTGCAGGAAAGTGCCTACCCCATCCAGCGTCATCCCCGGCCTTCGCCCCATCCAGGGGTTATGTGTAAAAACATGAAAGACCAGCCGGTTGATCCCCAGCGCATAATTTCTGTCCTGCAAAGTTTTCAGCATGCCGGGATGTTCATCCCATGCCATCCGCAGTTCTGTAAAAGCTTCCGCCTGCACGATCTGTTTGCCATAAATATGCGCCCCGGATACAGCATCCAGCATATCGTTTGGCTTGTCATGGGTAGGGCTGCGCAGCCAGTACTCACCCATTGGTATATCCGCTGTCTGATAATGCAGCATGCCATCGCCCGTCATGGTTGGCGCCACACTTTCCGCGCTGAAAGTACACCCTTTCGCATGCGCCAGCCTTGCCATGGGCTGATAGAAATTGGTCACCACCAATTCTGCAATGGTCTCCCGCACATCGTGGAGGAATTTTTCCGAGCTGTCCGCCGACCCCACGGGAATACCCGCCATCGCAGGCAGCCAGGGCAGACAATCATAGCCGCACCGCCTCCGGAAAGCCTCCCGGAATACAGGGCTCCAGTTCTGGCTCCCGCATTCCCAGCTGTCCACATGAAAGATCTTTAATACCCTTCCGGCCAGCTCAGGGCCGACGCGGCGGATGGTCTCGCCGAACCAGCGGTCAAACTGCAATTCCACCGCCTTCGGATCGAACTTATCACACTCCAATCCTTTACCTCCTCCTCCCGTAGCATTGGTCTGGCCGGTGGAAGTATGTCCCACCCGCAGGATCATCCAACGACCCGGCGGCGCCGTCCATACCAGATGGCCGGAAGTATCCATATTGCGGCTGATGTCGATGACTTTGCCCGTGGGTATGCACAGAGAGTCCGGTAATTGCTGCCGGCTGGTCCTGCGGCTGATCCGCCACACTTCCCCGGCCTTGCCCTCGTATTGATAAATGGCCGGCATGGCAGAGAGCTCGATGCTCTTCAACTTCAATGACGGTTTCCACTTTGCTGCATCCAGGTCCTCTGACCCGGGCTCCGAACCGCGCTTGTCATATATAAATCTGAAATACCTGGCCGTAACGGCGGGTATCGTATGTGTGACATCTGCATCCCCATCCTGCCATCCATGACGGGGCGGTTCCAGGCGTCCGATGGAGCGAAAATTCCCGCCGTCGTCACTGACCTCGATCAATAACCGCTGTGCCTGGTAGCTGTTTGTCGCATGGATGATGATGGTCCGGCAGGTGAAGGGCCGGTCAAATGCGTATTGTATGACGGCGCTGTCTTTTGTTATTTTCGGAATGATGGATTGGGTCGAGGATTCCCATTCCGGCAGGATCGGTAATGCATATACGGCCACATCGCGATAGTATCCTTCGTGCATTTCAGGCAAGGGCAGCTGTATATTCACTTTCCCTTCCACAGTCGTTTTGCTCCATGTCAGCTTTTGCATAGACAGCTCCGGCGTGATCCAGGGGCCGCCCGCCACGGCAAAACCGTCACAGGCATGCATCGCCAGCTTCACCCCCAGCTTATCCGCTTCCCGCATGGCATAGCGCACCATCTCCCACCAGGCCGCGCTCAGCTGGACTACAGGTGTGTCCGTCAGTGGAGGACTGGCAATGCCCTTGATCGGCATAAGGTACGCTCCCCCTATCCCCGCCTCCTTCATTGCCTGCAGGTCGGCCCGGATACCTTCCCTGCTCACCGCCGCCTGCATCCAGTACCAGAATACCCAGGGTTTGGCGGCAGCAGGAGGATGATGGAATCCCTGCTCCAGCGTCTGCGCACGGCCCACCATCGCTGCCAATATTAATAATGCCAATATTCTCCCGCGCATAGTCATTCTTTATATTTCACTGTATACTCGCCACCGCTTTTCAGGTCAAGCTCATATTGATGGCTGCCTGTCGACCGGATAGCTCCCTGGTCGCATACAGGGATCGTCCGGCTGTGGAACCGCAGAATACCTCCATCGGACACGGTTTTGACAGTTATCCTGCTCCTGCTGCAATATACTTTTATATTGCCATGCGGCGTGGGCGCCTCACCTTCCATCCATTCCAATCCGCCCAGCACCGGCTCGACGACATAACTGGCATAGCCGGCAGACAAAGGTCGGACGCCCAAATAATATTTGCCCAGCAAATACAGCGGACTGGCGCCCCAGGCATGACAAAGGCTCCTGCCGAAAGGCCGGCCGTACATGGCATAATGCTGTACCCCCTTTTCCAACGGATCATATTTTTCCCAGAAAGAAGTGGCGCCCAATTCCAGCATACCACCCCAATATTCCTTCATCTCCTTCAGCACATGCGCCTGGTCACCCAATGCACATAAAGCCTCCAGTTCATAAAATCGCATATAAGGCGTAGTGATCTTCTGGATACTGTCATTGAGCAATACCCGCTCTTTCACCGCCTGCTGCTGTGCCAGTGTGAACCAGCCAAATAGTACGCCGAACATGTTGGAGTACCTGTTGATCTTACCCCCCTGCACACCGTCCACCCGGCTATGGACAAAAGCTTGCCGGCCTGCATCCCAAAATTCCGGAAAGAACCTGGCCCGCAATGACGACGCCAGTTGCCCGTAACGCGAGGTACCCTCCTTATCCTGCGCCAATCCTGCACAGATCGACATGGTCTCCAGGCTTCTGACAAACAGCAATTGCTCGAAGCTCAGCTCACCCTGCTTGCTCATTCCATCCGCCCAGTCGATGAAAAGCCAGTCTCCCGGCAGTCCTTCCAGCCAACCATGCTCATTTCTCCTTGACAAGATAAAATCCATCAGGCTCACCATCCGGGGATAGCACTGACGGATAAACCCGGCATCCCCCGTATAGAGGTAGTAGTCATAGATCCCCATGAACCAATAAAAACTATAATCCATGATGGTGTTGATATGACTGGTGACGGGATCCTTGCCCCTCAATGCCCATAAGGTCCTGGCCACCTCCGAAGAATCGAAAAAAAGATAATAATTCATCAGGTAACTTTGATAAGCATCACCCGACCAGATCCATCTGTCACGTTTGATCCCGTCGATAAAGAATTCACGGGTGTTAAGGTGTAAGGTATAGGCCGCCACCTGCCAGATCTTATTCAGCTGCTGATCGTTGCATCGAAAACTGCCCCGGTCCGCCAGCGGAAGGTATTCGTATAGCATGGAGACGGAATCTATTTGGACATCGCCCCGGATGTTGACATACCGGAAGGCGCGGGAGGACGGTAGTATCGTATCGCGGTTGGTGACCAGGAGCGTGTCCAGCGTTTCGCAGCTATCTGTGGATAGGGCCTCCTCCCGGGACTCCCCGTAATATAAGGTCAACCTGCCCTTCTCATGTATCCCATGCAGCCGTACATATCCGAATGTCTCTTTTCCGAAATCCACCAGCATGCCCTGCGCAGTCTTTTCTATATGCATGGCGGATGCAGGGGCGGTAGCCAATTTCCAGGAGGATGGTGGTGTCCTGACATCGCCCAGGCGAAGGTTCTCCGCCGTCAACCAGACCGTCCCCGACTTATCCGAGGTCTTACCGGATGCATCTATCCATTCCTTATCCTCAAAGGTCACCAGCCAGGATGTGTCGGAAACGATGTTCCGCCCTCGCACATAAATGGCCGGAGGGCTGACCTGGTTGAATACTTTCAGCTCAAGGCTATGCGGCCCCGCCGGAATATGCAGTCTCCCGGAAACGACCTTCCCGTCCAGTTTGCAGTTGTACTGTCCCTCAACAAAAAGATCGACGTCCTCAGCGGCGGATAATTGAAATTGTTTTCGGAAATCGATCAATACATAATGATTATCCAGCTTCCAGAAAGGAGGTAAAAAAGTTCCGCGTTCCGTTCGCCTGTTCTGCATTTTGTTACCCAGCCATACTTCATAGTCGCCCGGGTAGCCTATCCAGGTCTGTGCCTTTGCCGAATGACCATTGAATAAAATGTAAAGGACGACCATCACGATGGTGAGCAGGACCCATAACCCACGTACTCTTTTCGATGGAGCATGTGATACAGATGCTAATGGAGCTGTTGCCTTCCTGTCCAGGTATGACACGATGAAGGTTGCGGCAGACAATATGACAAAGAGATAAAAAGACAGCAATAAGAAATGCGGCCAGAAAGTATATGCAGAAGCCGGCAGCACCCACAGGTACAGTACACCCACCCCCACGCTGAAGAAGGTCCCCAGCGTCAGCACCCCATTGATGGCGCGGGAAGTGGTGCCTTTCCACAGCACGCCCCACAGGAACGCCACCGACATCGGAGGAGCCAGGAAACCCAGCACGGATTGAAAAACATCAAAAAGGTTAAGTCCCTTTATCTGGTCGATAGCCATGGTCACTAATATAGAGACGACGGCCCCTGCCACGGTGATCAACCTGCCTATCCGGATGATCTCCTGGCTACCGGCATGCGGCTTGTATTTTTTAATATAGATATCCATGGTAAAAACAGTGCTGACAGAATTGAGGGAAGACCCGATATTGCCCACCAGGGCGGCGATCAGCACCACAATGATCAGACCGCGCATGCCGGGAGGAAAAAGCCTTGTCACCAGCGTAAGGTAAGCTTCGTCGGGATTGGATAAATGAGGATAAAGAACATAACAAAGTATGCCCGGCAGAATGAACAGCGGCACATCCAGGATCTTCAGCCAGCCGATGAAATTGGCGCCCAGCTGCCCCTGTTCAAGGTTTCGGGCCCCCAGTACCGATTGCACCATCGACTGCTCCGTACACCAAAACCAAACACCCATGACGGGATAGCCCAGCAGGATGGCCTGCCAGGGATAGCTTTTATCTCCTGATGGCTGGAACAAGTTCCAATAGGACCGCGGCGTCTTTTCATACAGCGCTCCAAATCCGCCCACCTTTGAAAGCCCCATCCACACCAGGCATCCTGAAACGGCGATCAACAGCAACATCTGGAAGACGTTGGTATATGCGATGGCTTTCAACCCTCCGGCCGCCGTGAAAAAGGTGGCAAGCACCACCATACTGATGACCGAAAGCCACATAGGCATGCCCAGTAATTGACGGACCAGTACCCCGCCGGCAAAGAGGCCCAGTGAAAGCCAGGAGATCAGGATCGTGATCAGCGTATACCAGGCCAATATACTGCGGGTAGATTCTCCAAAACGCCGACCCATATATTCCGGTAAGGTAGACACCCTGGCGCCAAGATAGCGGGGTGCAAACATAAGAGCCAGCAATAAAATAAATACAAACGCATACCAGGCGAAATTGCCCGCCACGATACCCGTAGTATATCCAATGCTTGCCGAAGCAATCAGCATGGAAGGTCCTACATTGGTGCCCCACATGTTGAGCCCGATGCTGGCCCATCCCAATGAACGCTCTGCAAGAAAAAGGTTCTCGCCGGCCTTTTTCTTTTGCACAAAGCTCACCCAGTACCCGATGCCAAGCAGGATGAGCATGTAGGCCGCCACGATGATGAAGTCTACAGGCTGGAGAAATTGATAGATATTGTTCATGTCAGACCATATTTTCCAGTATCTCACGCACCTGTACAGGTTTGCCCGTGGCCAGCGATGCTTCCATCGCTTTGAGCAAGGCGATCGTCCCGACTCCTTCCCGGACATCGGGGTACGCCGTCTCGTTCTTTTCAATACAATCTGCAAAATATTCCAGGTAATTCTGGTATTCCCCGGCGTGATGGCTCTTTCCTTCAAAGCGAAAATAATGCTTCAGCTTATGCTCCCAGGTGATCAGCTGCTCCTCGCCGGTGTTCGTGGTAACGGCGTATCGCAGATCCATATAATCGGCCTGGCTGCAGCCTTCGGTTCCCCGCAGGATACAGCTCATCTCGCTGTCCCTGACAACGGGCTGTACCGGTCCTGTGTAAGCGCCACTGACCCGCGCTACCCTTCCGTCAGCCGACCTGAAAATAAAATGCATAGTATCCTCATGATGGAGCCCGCCTTTCTTACCATTGGCGCTGAGCATACCATATCCCATCACTTCGGCAATGTCCGGCAAATACCAGCGCACCAGGTCGACAGGATGGCTCAGGCCGCCATACAACCATTTAAAGGAGTTTTCCAGTGACCAGCCTTTGGCTAAGAACCACCGGTGGTCGGCATGATAATATGCCTCCACCGTAATAAGCTCTCCGATCAACCCTGCTTCATAGTCTTTACGCTGCCTGCGCATGGGCTCGAAAAAACGGGAACTCTGTCCCACAAAGATCTTTTTACCCGTCCGGCGGCTGAGCTCCATCAGCTTGCCTGCTTCGGCCAGATCGTCGATGAAAGGCTTTGTACACACCACGTGCTTATTATGCAACAACGCCGCCTCGACATGACGGGCATGGAACTTATCCGGCGTATAGATCCCGATGACGTCGATGTCCGGGCTCTCCAGCATATCCTCATAACGTAGTGTATAATGAGGGAACGCGAATTCTTCCGCCCGCTGCCGGCACAGTGTTTCATTCAGATCGCAGATCATTTTCAACTCCCATTGGGGACTTTCCAATGCCGCCGACATGGTGCTCCTGCCTTCACCCAGCCCCAGTATTCCTAATCTTAACATATAATTACTTTTTAATTCCAGCCGATGACCTGGTCTTTTCATCCACCATGGGACCGTTGTTCTCCCAGACATTACCCGGCCCGTTGGCATTATGCATGAACTTTTCCTCCGGGCACCAGTTATTCCGGATCGTGATATAGGATGACCCTTCGTCGAAATAAAAATAGAACCAGTGTTTCGGATCGTGCACATAGGCCGGGTGATAGATAGAGTCGATGCGGTTCTCGCTTATGACGGTGCCCGGCTGTGCCGACAGTGTATAAATACCGCCCACATCATACATGTGTTTTGCATAATGATGAACGTAATTGCCTGTGATATGATTATTCCGCAGGCAGCTGATGGTCCTTGTCCAGCCCCAGCCAACGCATATGCCGGAATAAGCTACTTCGCTAACTTCATTGTGCTCGATATGAATGTCACGGACGTACCCGGCGCTGATCCCCACCGTTCCCCAATCCTCATTCGTACAATCGGTGACAACATTATTAGTGATCCATTCGTCTCTGACAACTTCCCGATCATCCCCCGGGTCATAAGGCAGATGGGTCTCGAATGCTTCATCGGAATATACGCCCGCCTGAATGCCTGTTCCGCCGATGTCCTTAAATACACAACTCCTGATGCTGTCTGCATGTGTTCCGCGGATGAGATCAACCCCAGTTGAAGCTACATGGGTAAAAGAGCATTGCTCAAAAACTATATGATCTGCATAGGACACTTCCACAGCGCCGGGAGGGCGGCCGATCCAGGCCTGGTTCTCCAGCCCTTTCTTATCCGGCGTACCGGGAACTTTCAGCTTATACGCATCCAACAGATACATGCCGGCTTGCAATGGCACATGGCCGGCCTCCGAAGGACGCATCCAGGTGGAATAAGCGAACCGGACCCCCTTCCATTGTATATGGCTCACCGGGCGATCCACCGTACCCGAAATTTGTACAAGATGTGTCAGCGCAGGCGCCACCACGGAGATCTTCGACAGATCCTCTCCGGGCCTCGGCCAATAATATATTTTCCCCTTTTCGGCGTCTTCATACCACTCGCCGGGGCTGTCCAGCAATTCCAGTGCGTTGGACAGGAAATAAGCTGAATTTCCGTTTTGTTGATGTCCGCTGTCGATGACAGGTGAAGGCCAGGGATGTTCGAACTCGAGATGGCTCTCGGGCTCCCAAAAGCGCAGGCGGTAGCGATCTCCCACCCGCTGTAAGGACCGGATGCGCAATACGGCTGTAGCCCACATCTGGTGAATACTCATCTCCATTTGTCCGGCCTGAGCCGGCAGCTTCACAGAAGACGTGGGTATCCAGATCTCCTGCTTGTCCTTATCCACCTCCAATATCCTGTTCATATGGTCCTCGTCCGCTATATCGCGGGCGCGAATGGCCTTGAGACCATTCACCCACATTTGCCGGAACATCAGGCTACGGCCGCCCATCACCGGGGCATCGGCCTCGTATACTTTTCCTTTGGCCGCCGCAGGCAAACCGGCAATATCCCCTTGCACCCTTCGCCATCCCTGCACGCCGACCCCTCCGCTCAGCACCGGCTCTTCTCCCGGCGCGGCCTCTACCACGGTAGGACTGGTCTCCGTACCGGCATCCTCCGGCCGGATGAATAATGGTTCTGTCAGCAGATATTCTCCCCCGCGAAGGACAATATGGATCCCATCCTTCACGGCAGGATCATTCAGTCTACGCCCTTCCCGCGCCTTGCGGAACGCGGCGGCAACGGTCGCCAACGGCGCGTCACGGGTGCCGGCACTGTGATCATTGCCGGAGGGAGATACCCAGATCAAATACAAAAGGATTTGTCGCATTACTGAAAAATTGATTTCACATAGGCCGTGTTCGCCTCAAAATTGGCCTTTACGTTCCTGGGGTCTTTTGCATCGCGGGACCGCTCCACCACCAGCCAGCCGCTCCATCCCATATTGTCCAGCGTCTCTTTTACTTTTCGCATATTGATGGCTGTATCGTTCTGCAGCCAGACACCATCCGTGTTCGTGCAATGGATCTGGCAGATATTGTCCTTGCCCAGCGTACGCAACTCTTCATAGAGGTCCCGTTTCGCATCCAGTGCATTGGCGAAATTGAAATATATGCGGATGGCCGGCGACCCGATGTCCTTCAGCAGCTTCACCTCTTCAGCTGCGCTCAGAGAAGTTTCGACACCAATCGTCACTCCCGCCTGTTCCGCCATCCTTCCTACCACTTTCAGGCGTTCCACCACTGCCGGACGCAGCTCAGGGTGCCTGGAAAGGTCCGCATTTACACCCAGTGGTAAAAAGCCTACTTTCACATGCATCTGTTTCATCGTCTGTATACAGTCAGCCAGCATATGTTCGTAAGTCGGCCTGGTTGCGAAGGACTGTGCATAGAAGCCGGTCATGGCAAGGGAAGCTATTCCCAGATGAAGCTCTCCAGCCTTATCCAGGAACTGTTGGCGAATGGAATCGACGGCCAGCTTGTTGTCGAACGTCTCTCTATCACCCAGTCCGCCCATATCCAGCTCCAGGCCATCCGCTCCGACCGTCTTCGCCAATGGCAGCGCGCCCAGTTTCTGCCTTTTTAGCAACATGAGGTCGACGACGGCTACGCGATATGCAGGGAGGTGTTGTTCCTTCCACAGCTGCTGTAAATTGTCAAACCCTTTCATCGCATTGGCAGGCAATCGCTCGCCCCGCTCCCCAAAAACATACAGCGCCGCCTCCGGTTCCACCGTACATTTTGACTCATCGATCTTCCCGGCAGCATCCTGGATCGCCCGCAGGTTCAGCCCCAGGTGCTTAGCCATAAATATATACATGGGCGTGCGTTTGGACAGGCCGTAGTCATGTCCTTCATCTTTCAAATGAACATTCTCTACCCGGTCGGCAGCCCCAAAATATCCGTACATCTTTTGTAAATAGGGAAAATCATGCTCCGGCATATGATCGGTCCAATCCTTTCCGTCGGAGATCACCAGCATGGGACGAGGCGCCGCCATGGCAGCCAGCTCCACATTATCAGTCCCTCCGGCGCACGCGTGTATAGGCATGCCGCTCTCACAGGGACAGCCGCCATAAAAGTAAGCGGAGACGGACACCACGGGCACGCTGACCTTTATCCTTTCATCCAGGGCTGTCACCAGCACTGTCTGCGTACCTCCCCCGGACCCACCGGTGATACCTACACGGTCCTTATCCGCCTCCTTCAACGACAATAAATAATCGAGTATCCGGATGCTGCCCAGGAGCTGCACCGTCATAGCCAGGCTGCGACGATGGTCCTCCAGCTTGAACTGTAATAATGATTCGCCCCAGGCGAAAAGGTCATAGCTGAAAGCCATGGCCCCCATCCTGGCCAGCGCGGCACACCTGATCTGGCAGTCGGGACGGTACCGCTGCTTCTCCCAATGCCCATCGGGATTAAGGATCACCGGTATTTTCCCTTTGATCTTCAACGGTCGGTATAAAGACCCATTGACATACAGACCAGGTAGTATTTCAATGGCAACATTCGCCACCTCGTACCCATCCATCTTTCTCCAGGACGTTACGATGGGGTTGGAAGCCGGCTTCGCCGGCATTGGCGACAGCTGTAATGCCTGGTAAAGGCAAGGCCGGAGCTCCGCCACCCGCTGCTCCCATTCGCCCTTGTTATGATATAAAGAAGCCAGCTTGTCCAGCGTTGTCTTTCCTTCTTCAAATGTACGACGCCAATACTCGTAGGTCTTCAGCTTATAAGTTCGGTCTCCTGTCTTATTTATATCCATATCCAGGGGCGCCAGCACATTTTTCAGCGTGGTTTCCACATCGTCACGCAATCGCCAGTCGGCATAGGTAACCCAACGGTCCTTCACCAGTTCGTCGGTATATTTAATGCTGACATGGTATCGCTGCTGGATGGTATCCAGCACGTCTTTCAATGGCCGCCTGTATTGTCCATCGGAGCTGGTCTGTCCGAAGACCCTGCCGGCAGTACATACGATCAAAAAGACTGCCGTTACGACGCGCATCACCGACTTTTTATCCATGATCAATATTTTACTTTTTTGTTATGGACGCCGGCCAGGTCCCGTTGATGATCTTTTCGAGCCTCAGCTTCGACGGATCCAGCTCAACGTATTTTATCTTCTTCCTTCGCCAGGTATAGACGATATGCACCATACCATCCGATGATTGAATGACGGAAGGATAGGAATACTGCCCTGCCGTATCGTTCTCCAGCACCAGTGCGGCATACCAGGTCTTCCCATCCGGCGAGATGGCGACATTCAATGGTGACCGGTCGCCTTTCGACTTCCCGGGAGGTGGCAGCACATGATTGTATACCAGCAGCTGCCGACCGTCAGCCAGGGTCACAGCATCCGTACCTGAATTATTGTTAGGCAGGGAGGTCGGTGTCAGGGGCGACCAGGTCCGCCCCTTGTCCTTTGACCACGTCTCCAGGATAGCCCTGTTCTGGCTGCGGCAAAGCGCCTGCAGACTGCCGTCCTTATGGAAAAGTATGCTGGGTTGTATAGCTTGTAAAGCGCTATCGCCCGGCACCAACCCGCTCATCTGCCAGGTCTTCCCGCCATCGGGCGTCAGCTCGAAATGCACTTTCCATCCATGTCCTTCCGTACTGGTGGGACAGATCAACATTCCATCGTCCAGTAAAACAGGTTTGTTTTTCACCGGCCCCAGGAACCCTTCCGGCAAAGCTCCCGGCTGCGACCAGGTAGCGCCCCCATCACCCGACCGGATCAACCACCCTTTCCATTTGGAAGGACTGGGGCCTATTTTATAAAAGAGCAGCAAGTCGCCGCCAGGGACCTGGTACAATACGGGATTCCAGCAAGCGTACCGGAGCGTGTCGTTCTGGATTCCATTTGCCACATTGACGGGTGTGCTCCACACAGACTGCCCCTTATCTTTACGGCTGAAATAAATGCAAACGTCCGGATTGCGCTCTTTCGTCCCGCCGAACCAGGCTGCCGCTAACCCTTTTGGCGTCTCTGCAATGGCAGCCGCATGACATTCGGGGAAAGGCGCCTGTTCGTAAATGAACTGCGTTTGGCCGTATGCTGTAGCTGTATTGATTAATGCTGATATATATAAGATGTACTTCATTGTTCCATTTCAAAATGATACTCCCCCGACCCTACTTTCTCCACCTTGCCATCCGGGAAATAAACAACAGCCCTGGTATTCCCCGGTACGGCGATGTCCCATGTAAACCTTCCATCCTTTTTCTCCCACTTACTTTTCACTACTCCATATGGCGTCCTGTAAGCCGCATCCACCTGTCCAGCCATTCCAACAGCAGGGCGCATCACTATCGTCCGGAAACCGGGCTCGCCGGGCGAGATACCGGCAACATCTTCGTACATCCAGGTGATGAGGTCGCCCAGTAACATGATATGATTATGTGAGTTCATGGCCGGGTTGGCGGAGTCGCCATTCCAAAGCTCCCAGATGGTGGTTGCCCCCCGCTCCACCATATAGCCCCAGCCCGGGTAATCCTTATTGGTGGCAAGCTTCCAGGCCAGGTCCGGCCGGCCATACCTGGTAAGCCCTCTCATCAACCATTGTGTCCCAATGACCCCTGTGCTGATATGCCCGTTGTTGTCCTGCCCGATCTTACGCACAATATGGGCAAAGACCCGGCCGGTGTCCGGCGCCATCCCAAAATACAGCGGCAGCAGGTTAGCCGTGACAGTGTTGTTGCCATACATTCCTTCGGTCTTATTGAACCAACGCCTGTTGAAAGCATCCTTTACTGCATGTGCCTCCTTTTCCCAATCATCTTCCGGATGATGCAGGACCTTTGCAAATCTGTCCATCAGCATCAGCAGCTTGTAATAATAGGCCGTGGCGATCAACGCCCCCTCGGTAATGCGGGTGGTATCCTTAGCATGGATCAGTTCAGGCGACTCCGGCGGCACACACCAGTCACCATATTTATCTTTCGTCATAATGCCGTCCGCGCCATATTTCCCCTTCATGTAATATAGCCATTTCTTCATGGAGGCATAATGCCTTTCAACGGGCTGCAGGTCGCCGAATTGCCTGTACAGCATATCCGCCACCAGGATATAGGTTCCCGGCCAGGTCATATTATCGCTGTAGTAGTTCCAGTACGCAGGCGCTACATCCGGGATGGATCCATCCGGCCTTTGCGCATCTTCTATATCGTTCAGCCATTTGGCATAGAAAGCACCGTTGTCGAAAATATAGCTCTCGCCAAGCGAACCGGAAGCCCTGTCGCCTAACCAGGGCATTCTTTCATTGCGCTGCGGACAATCCAGCGGCATGCCCTTGTAATTGGCGGCGATGCCCCACCGTGCATTCCGGTAGATATGATTCACCAGCCCATCCGAAACGGCAAACCTTCCCAACGTCATCATATCATCATAGACTACCTTCCCCTCGAAATCGCTTAAGGAAGGCTTACCCGGATATCCGCCGATCTCTACATAACGAAAGCCGTGGAAAACAAATATGGGATGCCACTCTTCTTCTCCTTCCCCTTTTTCCGTATAGCTGTCCGTTACTTTTGCGTCCCGGAGATTAGCCGTATACAATGTGCCGTCTTTTTGAAGTGTCTCTGCATATCGCAGGACGATCCGCTGTCCCCGGGGACCTCTAACTTTCATATCCACCCAGCCGGCCATATTCTGCCCCATATCCAGTATCCATGCGCCGGTGGGCAATTCTTTAATAGCCACGGGCCGCACGACCGCCATGACCTTGATGGGCGGATTCATCTGTGCTTTGATGCTGCCGCCGGGTGCTTCCACCAATTGCGGCCTGAGCCATCTGCTGTCATCGTAGCCGGACCTGTTCCAGCCCGTCAGCTCTTTCGTAGCATCATATTCCTCTCCGTCGTATTCGTTATTTGTCCGGATGGGCCCGTCGGCCGTAAATCGCCAATGCTCATCGCTTACGATCCTTTCCCTGCTGCCGTCCGTATATTGGATCTCCAGCTGCAGCAGTAATTTTGGAAAACCAAATTCTTTTATTTTTTTGGGCTTGTATTTAGGGCGCATGGTAAAAAAGCGACCGTTACCCAGGACCACTCCCAGCACGTTCTCTCCTTTACGGCATTCCTTTGTCACATCGAACGTATTGTACAATACGGATCTCGTGTAATCGGTAGGCGCCTCCGCCAATACCTGGTCACCGGCAGCAGCTCCATTGACGTACAGCTCATAGTGGCCCAGCCCAATAATATAAACCATTGCCCGGCGCACGGACCCGGCAGCCCTGAATGACCGCCGGAAATAACGTGCTGAAAGCCGGGAGAATTTGGAAATACTGTCCCAGGCAAATCCCTGATCATAGCCGACCCACTTCGCCTTCCAGTCAGCAGCATGCAGCAGGCCCATGCTCCAGGATGCCACGGCGCTCCATTCACTCTCTCCGGCTGTGGTCCATACCTTTACTTTCCAATAGCAAGCAGTGTTGCTTTTCAGCATTGCTCCGCCATAGCTTACCAGGATACTCTGATCGCTGACGACCTTGCCGGAGTTCCATAGGTCCGCCTTCCCACCGGACAATTGCTCCGCGGAGGACGCAACCATCACCTGGTAGGCCGTTTGCATCAGACCATGGCCTTCACCTGTGATCTGCCAGCTTAGCCGGGGTTTGCGGGCGTCGATCCCCTGCGGGTTGGACAGCTGCTCGCACTTTAGCTCAGCAATCCCTACACTTTCGCCCCGGGCAGCCAGGCTTCCAACACAAAAAATAATATAGTAGATCCACTTGCTCATTTTCCTGAAAAATCAAAATATAATGTCAGCACCTTAGCGTACTCCATACTTTTTCCGTAGTCGTAATACATATTCTTCCCTCCCGCGGGACCCAGCTTCTCCGGTCGCTGCGACTTCGTACCGATGGCCGGTATGCCCTGCATAAAAGAAATATCGCCGCCTGGAAAAGGAGGAGCCGTATTGTATGTTTTAATTGGATGGCCCGGACTATATAGCCGGAGAAAAACGTCCTCGTTCCCGCAAACGACAGTGACAGGCTGCTCCGTCGTCTCCAGCCGCATCCAGTAGAGATTTGAATAATAACCTTTGAACTCAGGGTAGATATAGGGCGACTGGCCTGTAATGGTGTTGTTATAGGGTTTGTCCCAGACACCGAGGTTGACGCCTTCCATTCTGTTCTTCCAAACACGATAAGGGCCATTCCCCATCCACCTGATACCTTTCACTGCGTGCTCCGGGTAAGAAAAATTCACACCCAGGATGTCGAACTCATAGTCCGTGGGATAATATTGCAGATCCATCTTCAGCCAGCCGGAAGGATACATCGTCCATTTTATCTGCCGGCAAAGGCTCTTCTCAGAAAAGAACGATTCTACTATGACATTGTTTCCTTCCTGCCGCCAGCTAGTCTGTTGCGGCGATGCGGCTCCTGCAGAGAGTGCTGGTCCGTTTGCAAATGGTAATTCACCTTTTTCATTCCGGGTGTATACCAGCATGCCATTTTTTTTGCTGATCGTTGCCCGGATACTTTTGGCGGTCAAAATGTAGCTGCTGTCATTGAGCATAATGGAGGCGGCCTCTGTGCCTGACGTGTCAACTATCCGGCCGGCAATAACATCCGGCTTTGCAATAGGCCAGGTCCAGGTATAGATCTCGCGGCCTGATGGATCACTGACAGTAAGGGACAATATATCGTACCGCCGCCAGATGGGCGGGAGTGATAATGAAAGTGTCCCTCGCTGTCCAGGCAGTACATCCGGGGAGGATGCCGCTCCCGCCATGCCCGGTGTTGCGGCTTCCAGGGGGCCTTTCGTCGGCGTGAGCCGCCACGAGAAATGACATTGTTTGAGATTGGTATACAGGAACCTGTTCTCCACGGTGAAATTCCCATCGAAAGCCGGCGTGATCTCACGACGTTCGATCATGACAGGCGACCAGACCTCTTTGATCGTGTAATAGCTTCCTTCCTTCTCACGATAAGGCCCGAGGATTCCGTCCGGTCCATGGTCGCCATCGGCATCCAGCACGCTGTCACGATCTGTCCGGACCACCGCCTCGTCGGAAAGATCCCAGAGAAAGCCTCCTGCCGACAAAGGCTCACGCCACATCTGTTCCCAGAAATCCTTTAATCCCGCGCCATGACCACCATCATACAAACCATGCAGGAACTCCGTGGGGAATACGATATCATGCCCATGGAGATGCGTACCATTGCCATAATCATAATTGATATAATGCTGCGTGTCCGTATGGCGGAAGACAGCCCAGGGATGGATCAGCGGCCGGCGCTGCAGGTCCAGCGCATCGAACAAGGGGTCCAGGTCGAAATTAAATCCGCCTTCATTGCCATTGTCCCAGATGACAATGGAAGGATGATTGACGTCTTTCGCTATCATCTCCTTCACCAGCTTCGAGCCGGCCTCCGTATCATAAGCATGGTGCCAGCCCGTCAATTCATCCAGCACAAAAAGGCCCAGGGAATCGCATACGTCCAGAAAATGATCGTCGGGCGGATAATGCGACATACGGACGGCATTCATGTTCATATCCTTCATCATCTGAACATCCAGTATACTAAGTTCCTTGCTCAGGGTCCGTCCGGAGGAAGGCCAGAAAGAATGGCGGCAGACGCCTTTAAATTTTACGCGCACGCCGTTGATATAGATGCCATCCCGTTCGCGCAATTCCACCGTGCGAAAGCCAAAACGTTGTTCCACCGTGTGAATCGGTCCTGCACTACCCGCCAGGGTATACGCTAATTTATAAAGATGCGGCGCCTCCGGCGACCAGGTCAACGGTGAAGCCACCCGCCCCTCCAGCCGTACCATGGTATCTCCGTAATGCACATCTGCCGAAAAAGCTTCGCCCACCTTTTCTCCGGATAATGTCTTCACCTGCCCAACAAGCTTTCCATTACCATTCATGCCCGAAAGCCGCACGTCCGCAACCAGCCGCCCATCGGCCTTCGCATCGATGGCTTGTCCGCTGATATGCTGTAAAGGAGACGCTTCCAGGAACACAGGCCGGAAGATCCCACCGAAGATCCAGAAATCACAATGCCGCTCAGCCATGTTCACGCTGTGATTGGCCGATTCTTTGGCCACCGTTGCTTCCAATAGATTCTCCTTTCCATAACGCAATAATCCCGAAATGTCATACTTGAATCTATAGAATGAACCTTGATGTATAGCCCCTGCGCTCCGGCCGTTGATCTTTACTTCCGTATCCGTCATGCTCCCGTCGAAGACGATGTTCACGCTGCGTCCCTTCCAGGCGGCAGGCACATTGAATTTGTATTTATACATGCCCTTCTCATGCCCGCGTATCGAATCCTTGTCCAGGCCATAGTTGTATTTCCCAAAACCCTGCAGCTCCCAGTTGGAAGGCACCGGGATAGTGGTCCACCGGCCTGACTGCCTTCCTTCCGTGCAATAGAATTGCCAGTTCTCCGTATGATCGCTGCCGGTGCCCGAGAGATAAATTTTTTCTGTGACCTGACCGCTGACCTTTGTAAAGACTGACAGAAATGCCCATAACAGGCTGCATTTATATAGGAGGTTTTTCATTTTTCGCTCTTTATTTTCGTTCGGAACGGCATTGCCGGCAATCCCGCTGCATTAAATAAATTAGGCTGCGCCGCCTCGTTCCATCCAAAACGCACGGCCACCGGCGACTTCACACCCGGCAGGATAACCTTGTCATCCCTGATCACACCCACAACGGGCACGAACCTTCCGTCAGCTCCTGCAACTTCCCACCAGCTTAGAGGCTTTCCATCATTACTTATCAATGCCCCGTGTTCAAAATTTACTTCCAACTCATCTTTCTTTATCTCCATTCCCTTATACACTGGTCCCGAGTATTCCACCGCCTTGCCATAATCCTTTGCCAACGCCCATAAGGCCAGGCGCCGCCCTACCTCCCACTTGTAGGCCGGGTGCAGATCCACCAGGCTGTCGACCAGGTCAGTAGTAACCACCATCCCGGTATGCGGCAATGACAAAGCTTCTTTTTGCGCTTCCCAAAATGCAGCTTCCGCCTCCGGCGAATGAGGCTGGTTGCCACCGTTGCTGCGGGAATAATAGAATGGAGCGATCTGCACAAAATAAAAGCTGAGGTCCGGACCTCCCCATAAGCCACGCCATCCTTCGATCAGCTGGTTCATCTTATCAGCATATGCTATCGTGTCATTCTTAAAACAATTCGTTTCGCCCTGGTACCAGCAAAAACCTTTTAATGCGTATGGCGCCAGCGGCCGGATCATCGACTCATAAAACTTGCCGGCGCTGTCACCCTCTTTCCCTCCTCCCGGCAAAAAAGGCTCGATAGCGCTTCCCGGAATAGCAGCACTGATCACGCCCACCGGCACTTCCAGCCTGGCATACAGTTCCTTTGCAAAAAAGTAACCCGCTGCGGAAAAGTCCCGCAACGGAACACCCGCCGCCGTATCCCATTTCCGCCGAATGTCATTGCCGGGCTTGCTGTAATTATTTCTAACCAGGAAGATCCGGATATTGGGATTGTTTGCTTTGTTCAGCTCATCTTCAGGCCCGCTCCCATGGGCCGCCTTTTCAAACTTACTGTTCTTTCGCATACTGTATTCCATATTGGATTGACCGCTGCAAAGCCACACTTCTCCCACCAGGATATTCCGGAATCGTACGGTATCCCCTGTCCCCGTGGCGATCACCATCGACGCAGGCTCCGCAGATGCCGTCAAAGGATCGAGCGACAGTTTCCAATGCCCTTGCGCATCGGCAGCCGTCTTCTTTTCCTGTTTGTCAAAACGCACGGTGACTTCCGACCCGGCAGCCGCCTGTCCCCATACGGGCACGGAAGTATTTCGCTGCAAAACCATATTATCCCCAAAGATCTTTGGCAGGGAGAGGGCGGTCTGTCCGGCGCCTTTCAACCAGATGGCGTAACCCCATGCGGCCGCATTGCTGTCGGGCTTATGTGCCGCATCCTTGTACCATTTGCCGATGTTGGCAAAAGGATACACAGGTATGGATGCCTGTTTGCCATTGACCAGCATGACAGGCACTTCATATCCCGGGCCAAGTATATTCTTTTCCGGTGAAGGCAGCTGGCGAAAGGAGGCAGTATTGTCCAATACGTATTTAACGGTGTCCATCCATCCTTTGGAAAAGTCAGCCGTATCGCCTTTATACCATATGTCATCGAGGGCATATACAACGGGGCCTCTCACCAACGCATAAGGGGCGTCCTCATCCGGCAGTTCTTTATAAGGTTTCCTGTCGGAGGTCCTTGTATAATGATCATGTCGTACCCATGACAGCTCCATAGGAAATTTTATGGTAATAATATCATTCGCCCTCCAGGTACGGCGGATCGTTGCATAAGTGCCGGCACGCATGGAGATTGGGATCGTTCGCCCGTTGACCATAACCACAGGAGCATTGCACCAGCCAGGCAAGCGTAGAAAGACAGTGAATGGAGCGGGAGCAGAAGGATTGATCGAAATGGAAACCTTTTCCTCTTCCGGAAAGGATGTCCGTTGGGCCACCCGTACCTTCCCCAGGTTTACGGCAGACGTGATGTATTGATTAACATAAATTGCTCCGCCCGCGCCCGTGGCATAGATCCACCCGGGCAACATCGACAGCAGCCGGTGCCCGCTGCCCATGCAGCAATCCGGCTGCCGGAAATATCCTTTCGGGACATACCCATTGGGCGGCGTAAAATAATGATGCGCGTCCCCGTCGATGGTTTGCTCTGCAAAGACCTGGTTCCATAAGATCCTTTCCATGGCGTCTGCATATTTCGGGTCACCCGTAAGCTCCAGCAAATACTGAGACAGCTGCATCCAGGACATCGTCGCGCAGGTCTCCATCATCTCACCGGTCAATGGTTTCACGTAATCACGCTCATAATGTTCCCCTACGCTCACGCCGCCCGTGATATACAATTGACGGGCAGCCACGTCATTCCATACGCCTTTTACTTTCCGCAGATAAGAAGTGTCTCCCGTAGCCTGGTACATCCTCAGCAATCCCAAAAAATTCAGCTGAAAAGTATGCGTATGGACATAGGGCTGGATCTTATTCACGGGCATCTCCCCGGCGGCCACCTTATCTAAATTCGAATAAGCATCCCAGCCGCTCCATTTGTCGATGCTGCTTACCACCCATTTACACCAGCCGAGATATTTCCCATCCTTCGTCAGCTGATACAGCCGCATCATCGGATCGATCAGCAAGGTGCCCTCCCAGGAATAATGAAGACTGTGCCCTGCGATATCCGAATGCTGTGTTCCCTTTAAAATCTTCCCCTTATTGTCGGGATAATGTACGGCGCCGGGCCAGAACTCCGCTTTGCCCGGCCCGATGTAATGAAGAAAATAATCGCCCAGCCGGCGGGCAGCTTCCAATCCCTTCGGATCCTTCCATACTTCGTATGCTGTCAGCATGGCATGCTGTAAAAAGTAAAGCTCATAAGCATCCATCCCGCGCAGAGGCTTTTCCGGCGTACGCACAGCCTGGCTGGTGATGCCGACATACCCATCCGCTGCCTGGCTCCGGAGTACGCGCTCATACATCGCGTGCGCTTCTTTGCTCAATGCCTCGTCATGCGTACGCACAGACGTAAGAATGGCTGACTCCAGCCACTTGCCCGGCTGCTCACCCTGCCGCCAGTCCCAGGCAGTAAAATCCCGTTGCTCCACCATCCCGACATAGTTGTCGATGGGAAAGGTTTTTAAATAGTTGTCTTTATTCTTTTCTATCCTGTCCCCAGCAAATCCCCCTACATAGGAGATCTGCGTGGCAGGCACACTTCGTTCCACCTGGGCCGCAGAGCCGATGGTCAATAACATACCAGCTGATATATATACCCACCTGATCATAACCTTTTCGTCTTTAGGTAAGCAATAACAAACCATGCTTCCGGCACCTTTTCCCCTGCCCGTGGCAGATCCTTTTCGGCTTCCGGCGCCGTATCCGCGGTGGGAAAATGCCGTGCTTCGCCTGTACGAAACACAATATGCCCAAAGCTTTCCACAGGTGCAAAGAACAATTGAGTAAGCTTATCCTCGCCGTTTATATTCACTGTATACATGCGCGTGTCCGTGTTCAATGTGATCCGGAAATCGTACACCGACGCGGCTTTGTAATCCAGGAGCTTTTTTGATCTTGCACCTGCTTTGACATTACAGGTTCCATCGGGCTCCAGGCTGAGACGGACAGCGGGCGTATTCCGTTCATCCTGCAATTCTATCTGCAGCTGGCCATGATCCGACTGGCCGGCTGTAAGCGAAAATTCCACCTGCATATGCTTTGCAACGGGAAATACTCTCTCCGCTTTTGCAAAGTCATAGGGGTCTGCATCTTTGAGCAGCAGGCCGCGTGAGCTATCCACCCGCACGGGCGACCACAGCGGACTATAGATATTCCACTGCCTCAGCTCCTGACCATTGACCATGTGACTGAACGCATCATTTACATCCGTATCCACTTTTTCCGTCACGGGCACCGGTATCGAAGCCACCCATATATCTTCCTTGTTCATGCTATAGGTCACCCAGCAATCACCGCCGGGCGGCGTGCCATTCCCTTCTTCGATCCCCCGGGTATACTGCGGACCATAGCTTTTGTAATTACCCCCATAACGGGCGGGGGAGATCTCGCCCTGCACCAGCAGCAGGTCCTTATAATCCAGACCGTCCGAACTGGTGGAAATGGCAAGAGGCCATCGAAACTCGGAAGGATTGTACACGGTGGCATACCTGCCGTCAGACGTTCGCTGCCCCCAGATCTTCGCATTGCTGTTGACAAAATGCGGCGCCCGCGTGACGGGAGACCATGTTCTTCCCTCATCCCCGCTGATCCCGGTAAGCGCATTCTTCCAGAGCCCAACTACCCTCGCATCGGGCAGATGATAAAAGTTAAATGCCTTGTATTCTTTATGCAAGGGGATCAACGGGTCCTTCCTGTCCGTCTCCTCCACCCATTGCATCATCATCAGCGGAGCCGCCATCAGCTCGTTGCAATCCGCCACAAAACCGCTGTCCCTGCACGTTGTATAAAAAGGATAAGAAGTATTCTTCTCATTCCACGCGGGGTTGTAATGGATAAAGTAAATGGGACCAAAGGTGCCATCTCCATGGATCTCTCTTACGACCCTTCCGATGCCTTTCCCGTCATTCGGGTCGTCATGCGGGTCTAAACAAATACCATAGAAACCCAGGGCCAGCAGCCGGTGCGCCTTCGAGACATAGAACCCCATCCGCTGGTGCATGACAGCCATCAGGTCTTTGGCGACACCGGGATGCCCGGCCTTTGTCGTCCCATCGGGTACCTTATAAGGAGGAAAGAGCACCACCGGCTTGCCCCAGTCGGCGCCATCACGGGAGGTCATTAGTAAGGTCTGTCCGGGAGGGACGCTCTCACCCACCTGATCGCTGAGATATTCCAGGTAAAATTGATCGTTCCAGTATGCCAGCATGGGCGCATGGTTGTAGGTCCATCCAACACCCTCCGCCTGGTCAGGATGCTCCCGGTTCGCCCGGAACACCTGTATATTATGAACACCTACCACAGGCTTCAGCTGCCCGTGATGATAATCTACATTTGACAAAGTATGGCCGCTGTAATGGACAATATCCTGCAGGCGGCCGGAATCGGACAACCGGCTCACCGTCTCACGGTCCACCATGACGATGGTACCATGTTTATGCCCTTCGGGAACGGCCACCTGCTCCGTGATATCCGTGAATGTTTTAAAATCATCTGTTCTCATAGCGCCGTACTTCTTATCCCTGTACATATCATAATAGATCAGCCAATCCTTTCCCACCTTTGCCACCGCAGGGCCTTCCGTGTAGGGGGGCGTGAACGCTGGTGACCCATCATGATATGGGCCTGCGGCATGATCTCCAAATGCTACCCTGATATTCCGTTGCGGGCGGGTGTTATCCTTGAACACCAGCACGTAGTCACGGGCGCTCCGCTGCACGACCGTAGCGTCTATCACACTATAGCCGGGATCGAAAAAAAGCCGGGCCGGTGAAAAATTGGTAAAATCCTTTGTAGTGGTACAATACAGCCGATGATTGTTCTTCTCATCTTCCTGCCCCCTGGGGAAGCGATTGGGGATGGTAGTTGCCCACACGATAAGGAATTGATCGCTATCCTGCTGGTAAAAGATCTCCGGCGCCCAGACATTGAATGCGTCAGGCTCCTTTTGCATGACGGGAATGAATTGCTGATCGCTCCAATGAATAAGATCTTTTGAAGAGGCATAGCCAAAACCTTTATCCCCGTTCCAGCCGCTGGTCCATACCAGCCGCCAGACGCCATCCGCTCCCTGCGCCATGGAAGGGTCCCGCATCAGTCTCTTTTCACCAATGGCCGGCGCCATCCAGGGACCGCCAAGGTCCTTCCAATGATAGCCGTCCTCGCTCGTGAGATAGTAAAGCCCCCCGGTCGCCGGCTCCCGGAACGACGTGAACAGGTAGACATTTTTCGATAAGGTCTCCAATATCAGTACCCAATCGTTGTTTGCGAGCGGGGGTAGAAATTCATGCATACCTTTATTGGGGAAGTTGCCTATTTCTGTCCGATGGCCGTCGCGCGGGTTGTACCAGGACGCATGCACCGTGTCGCCGGCGATCCTTCCCATATTTATCTTCATCGACCTGCCATTGCAGGTGTAAATAAAAGCATAATCTTTTCCCCGGGTGGCCGCCAGATAATCGTACCGCGTACCCTGGCCGGCGACCAGCGAAGCATCCGGCACCCTGTCGAAATAAGGCTTCGACAGCATCAATTCTTTCAGATGTATCATTTGCCCGGCGCCGGGATCATCAATGGCCTTTGTCCACAGGTCCTTTGCTCCGTAAGCGCTGGTCTTATCCGAAGGCTGGAGCATCTGCATCACCGAATTATCGCCGTAGGTAAATCCGCAAGCACCTGCAAACACCGACCAATAAGCATATCGCCGCACGTCCTTATCCGTCCAACGGGGCTGCAGCGTGTCGTGCAATCCATAAGGTATCTGCTCATATGAGGGCTCTGCGTCCAGCACGGGCTTTACCGGCGGCTTATTATAGTCCTCGCCGATGTATTTCCAACAGTCCTCTCCAAAGTGCTTGTCGCCGGCAGAAGTATCCTGCGCATAGCTGCGATGGCCCGACTGGACGCTGTTGAAGTCCAGCCAGGGCTGACTATGGAACCACCAGGAGGAAGAGGCCCGGCCCCGCGGATGAAAAGTAATGAGGTGACCGGGATCGTTTGCTCTGAGCGTGGTGCCGATGATATTCCAGATGGCCGATGAATCACTCCCTTTGATATCCCCGCCATTCATCCAGACAACATTCGCATGCGATCTATACCTCGCAGCCAGGAAGCTCGCATAGGCCCTGGCGCCGCCCCGGCTCACCTTTCCCGATTTGACGACACTGCCCCAGACAGGCACCAGGGCAATATAAATGCCTTTCTCTGCCGCTTTATTGATCACATAGTCTACATTGTCCCAGTAGCCGCCCTTCCTGGCCAATGGCCTGGCAATATCTCCATCCGTCAGCGCCGCATTGCCATAAGCATCCCTGTCCTTCACATCATGCAGCGTCATCACCTGCACTACGTTGAACCCTTTCCTGCGCCGGTCCTCCAGATACCTGTCCACCTCTTCGTGTTTCAGCTTTGTCAGCAGGAGCCAGCCCGTATCGCCCAGCCAGAAGAATGGCGCGCCTTTGTCTGTGACCAGCCAGCGACCGTCACCAGATACACGCAGGCGTGGAAGGTTCGCCGCATGACCCAGCGAAGGCAGTAACAACATCATTATAAAAAAATATCTTCTCATCATCTTATTTCGTTATCCATAATATTGCAGGCGTCGTAGTGGACAGTGTTGCTATTTTCCCTCCGTGGATCTTTTCTATTACTTTTCCGGTCATGCCCGTGGAAGGATCGATCCTGCGCAAACGAAAAACGCCGTCCATGCCGCTGAGGTCGGCCTGCACATTGCCGGCCTTATTGCAATAAATGATCATACCGCGCTGTCCTTTCAGGGTCCATGCACCTGCAGGTGACATCGCTTCGGCGTCTTTCAGAAAATCGGTGTCGGTTGCAGGTATATTGGCTAATGATCCCCCCGCCATAAACACCGCCCATCCATGGTTATCACATCCATCCGCAGTGTACATCACGGCTTTTTCAGGGTATTTCTCCCGGTATTCCCGCACGGCATGGTACACTTCTTCGAAGGAGCTCCGCTTTGGTTTCAGCAGGCGTTCGTGCTGACGGGGCGCCAGGCTTTGCCCGCCCTTCGGCGCATATACTTTTCCGTCCTGCTGATAATACCAGTACCGTATGTCGATGAGGTCGACGACAGCAGCTCTTGCGGGATCTCCCAATAAGGCATCCTGGACCTCTTTCGTCGCACTGAGGCCGATGATCTCCCTCCTGCCCTTTTCCTGCTCCCACTGCCGTATATTATCGATCCAGAATTGGACAAAATGCAAAGGGCCGGTGAATTCCGCACCGATGAGCTGGATGACGCCTGTATTATTGGAAAAATTGTCGAGGCACTGCCGTATGAATGCCTGGTGCAGATCATGACGCACCGGATGTGTCGTATCATAGAATTGCTCAGCCATGAAAATACGTTTGTCCCCCGCAAAAGGAGGAGGCTCGGGAAAGCCCGTATGATTGATGTTGTTGGCAGGTCTCCAGGGAAAGTCCGCATAATGTGCGCCTGCCTCGATGATATTATGCTGAAAATAATTTTGATGAATAAGCACCAGGCCTTTCTCATCCGCCAGATCGGCAAAATGCCGCAGCCTGTCCCAGTACCAGGGATTGTATCTCGTCAGATCATATTTGCTAAGCCCATCCCAGGCCGTGTCCTTGCCGCTGCGCGCGAAAGGTAATTCATAAAAAGGCGGCCAGACGTCCCCATCCATCCTGCGGATGCGTTCGTGATCGTCCCGCCTGCGTTCATACCAGAGTCCGTAATTATGGTCCATTGCAACAATGCCCTGTTTCGACATATCGTCGGTGAGCTGATCCAGATCGTCCGTTAGCCCTGTCCCGGTACGCCCGGGCACATAGCGGGTGATGGCTGGCTTTGCCTCTGTCAGGCCATAGGGCCTGGGGGTTCCCATCCACCAGGGTTCGTATTGCCGGCGGCCCGCCAACACTGCGCCGCCTCTCACCAGCCAGCCATTCACCACCTGCATGGGAGCGGCTTTGGCAGGTATACCCGGCGATGGAGATCTAAGCTTGTCGATCGGGGGTATCGCTGCGGCATCGATAGGGATTGGATTGCGCTGGAAGGACTCGTCGATCCAATCCTTCATCTGTAACCTGGGTTTGGAGGATTGGGCTATCAGTGCTGCGGCCTGTTCCACCGTAGGGCTGCTGGAGGCCTCTGTCTCCATGGGAAGGATCTGTCCCCTGGAGACCGATTGAGGACCCAGCCTGTCGGATAGTTGCGCGTAATAAAAGCTTCTTGGTTGGATCGTGGCATTGGATTCAGCCCAATAGCCGTCGCCGCCGAACTGCGCCCAGGAACCGAAAGCCCAATTCTGTGCACCCGGCGGTCTGTAACAGTCGATGCGGGCAGCCGAACAGTTCCAGAACAAACTGTTCGCAGCACACCATCCGGCGCCCTGTCCATCCTGTTCCCGATTGCCATAACGCAGCGCCTGCGCATCGATGTTCACCACATCGAACAGAATGCCGGAAGCCCAGCTATCCAGGGCTCCGCTGAAGCTAAATGGAAAATAAGATTGGCATTGTACAAAAGCATTGGGACCCGGTGCGCAAAATCCTACGGAGAAATCATGAAAGGCATGCTCGGCATACAGCCGCTGGAACAAGGTCTGTCCTCCGGAAGTAAAAAAAGCATTTCGGCGCTGGCCCCCGATCTCCGATACCGGAGATAAATATTTGCAATCTTCCACCGTGACCCTATTGGCCGTCTCCAGCACAGCGACGGCCGAACCCACGAAATGCCGTACTATCACCTGCCGCACCCACGCGTCAGAAGTATTTTCTATCGTAATGGCCATCCAGGAATGCGCTTCGTCTTTTGGGTTGGAGGGGTCATATGCGCTTTCACACTGCAGGTTTTCTACCCCTACTTCCTCAATGCGTCCGGCCCATCGGTACAACGCTACTCTTCCCCCGCCGAAAGCCGTATCCAAAGCCGTGGTAAGCGCTGCGTCCAACGTGACCCCATCCCCGCCCCTATCCACCGCCACGACCCTGCGGTCCCAGAAAACATCTCTTTGTCCGGCTTTCCAACCCAGGGCGGAGATACCACCTCCAAAAGTCTCCATGCCTAAGGCATGGATCCAGGCCGCTGTGGAAGGTCGATGTATCAGCACATGGTCGCCCTGTTTGAAATTGGTGCCACCGGCCAAATGAAGATGCCGTGCATTGACAGGCACATAGGCATCCGCGATATTTATCTCCGGATCTACTGTTCGATTGTTCACGCCTGCCAGGCGGATCAGGGTTCTACGATCATGTCCCGTTGCCAGCAGCACCGTGCCGCCTTCACCCATCCCACTACCGCGAAGCACCACCCCCGACGCCCGGATCAACAGCTGGCCCGACACGGCATACACCCCTTTTTCGAGCAATACAGCCCCCCGCCGGCCCGCAGGCAGGGACCCGACATAGTCCAGGGCCGCCTGTATGCGCAGCGTCGCATCACCTTCTTTAAAAGGCACTACCACCCGTATGGGAACATTGGGAATGGCACTATCTCCCCCCTTATATCCACTATAGGAAAAATCCGGGATCCTGTCTCCCAGTTGATCGGGAGCATACACCAGCCGCCCGCCTTTTTCCGCCGCTACAGGAGGCGGAGGTTCGGGATTCTTCTTTTTTTGGGCCGAAAGAAATCCGGCCTGCAAGACAGGGATCACAGATAAGCACAAACGAAATATCAGACCTGAACGCATAGGCGATCTATAAACAATGATCAAAATTGCTGTCCGTAGCAGACCTCATGCTATCCTTTGACAGGCTTCTCCCCTTTCAATGCCAGCGTATTCAGGTAAACCTCGATATTGGAGTAACCTCCGCCGCCGGCGGCCGGCTTTGCGGAATCATTGGGATCATGAGGGTTCAGACCGTGCCTGGTCTCATATTCATCAGGCAATCCGTCGTTGTCCGCATCCTTATAGGGAGTGCCTTTGTAATCAGGGTATCCACCTACTTCCACGATGTTCGTGACAATGCCCAGCTTGTAGGAGTCCTTCGGCAATTTACGAACTTTAAACTGGCTCATCGTATCCGTGTTCACCTCTTTATAAGCTATTTTTCCTGTGCGAACCTGCTCTACGACCCTGGCATCTACGGCATCCCTTTTCGGCAAGGTAGCGCCGACATTGGTCAGCACGAACCGGAAAGCTTCCTGCGCCGGCATTACCTTCACAGACGGCATAGGGAAGGGCTTCTCCACTTTCATATAGTCCTTGTATTGTCCGGCATCTTTCTCCTCGCCTACCTGCACCCCGCCGGCCCAATTATCCTTCGTGATCTCCGGGTAACCATCCATGATATTGCCGTTGACATAGGCACGGCCGAATACCAGGGTCTTCAGCTTGCTGCGCCCTGTCTCCGGCTTCAGGAAACGATGGCCCACCGGCGCGTCCCTGGGTGTCACAGGTCCCGGCTTGAAATAGTTATTGATGATATTGAAAAGGCTTGTGTAATCGCCGCCGTCCATGCTCCTGTGGTGCCAGTTGAATACGACATTGTTCACGAAATTGAACACGCCGTTCCAGCCGACGGAAGGATTGCGGCCGGTGTTATCGGCCCATAGATTGCGCACCAGCATGCAATTCTCCCCTCCCATCGTCGTCCCGAACGCATGGTTCCAGGTGTCCAGCGATTCCGCGGAGATGCAATTCTGGATGGTGATATTTACGGTCCCCAGCTTTTCTTCCTTCGATCCGTCACCCGGATCGAACATATGCCTGTACATGGAGAAATTCTCATCCAGTCCCCAGCTCGTGGAGACATGGTCCACCATGATATTACCGACAGGGTTACCTCCCAGCGCGTCGTCGCGGCGACCGACATTCGTCTGCCCCCTGCGGAAACGCATATAGCGGATGATGACATCATGCGTATTGACCCAGAAAGATTCTCCCGCTACGCAGACCCCGTCACCGGGCGCCGACTGTCCTTCAATGGTTATGTAAGGCGCCCTGACAATGATGGGACTCGTCAGGTGTATGATGCCTGCAACATTAAAGACGATGATCCTTGCTCCTCCCTGCTCACACGCCCAGCGCAAAGTGCCGGGTCCCGAATCTTCCAGGCTGGTGACTACATACACCTTTCCTCCATGCCCGCCGAAACTATGCGCCCCTCCGCCTTCCGCGCCGGGAAAAGCCAACAATGAGGACTGCGGCAGATCCGTCGGCCGCGCCGCCCAGGGAATAAAAGGCTTGCCATGCCTGGCGTCATTATCTACAATGGGCAGTGCTTCCTGCCAGGCCGAATCGCTCCGGCGGAGCGTCTCTTTCATCAGGGCCTCCGATTGTACTTTGACATCATCGGGTATGGTAGGGTACTGGGCCTTAACCGTGGCCGTTAATAACACAATGGAAACAGAACATAACAGAAAAAACCTTCTTTTCATTTTTCACATTTTAGTTTTTCATTTTGCTTACTTCAGGGGATCAAAAGTACCGCCCCAGGTGTTGTTCTGTACAAGGTTAACATTGTTTTGCAACGAACTCGTGGGAATGCCAAAGAAATAGCCGGCACTCTGCACGGCAAGCGCATAGGTATCCTGTGCCTTAAGTGTCACTGTAAAGCTCGTGGTATAAAGATTGTCCAGCGATGCTGCGGCGCTGGCATCCCGCGTGGTGGTGATATAATCGGTATAGGAGGTATTATTGTTCAATAAAATGACAATGCCATTTCTCATTTTACCGTTCAGCGTGCTTTCCAGCAGCATCCTGCGCCGCAGATCCCAATACCGCTTGCCTTCAAAAGCCAGCTCGATCTTTCTTTCAAACATGATTGCCTTGATCATCTGGTCATGATCCATCCCGCTGGCCAGGCCATAGAGACCACTCCCGGCTTCGATCCCCGCTCTTTTGCGGATGGCGATCAAGTTAGCATAAGCCTCATCCGCAACGCCCAAATGACCAATTTCAGCAGCTGCCTCAGCCTGGTTCAGCAAAACCTCGGCATACCGCATTTCAATCCAGTCGGTGCCCGCATTGACGATATTGGCTAAGGTCAGGGAAGGGTCTACGCCCTTACGGAGATAAAAACCGGAGGCGCTTGCTGAAGATTCCGTACTGGCGGTCTTGGTCGCATTGTTTTTGTTGTTGTAATAATAATAGGTCCACAGCCTGTAGGTGGAATTACCGGAAAGCCCCCAGTTACAGCCGTTGTAAGCAATGGTCTGGTAAAAACGGGGATCCCGGTCCTTATAGAACGTTTGCATGTTGTACACATAGCTGGAAGTGAGGGTATCCTTACCATCCTTCATGGGAAAAGCAGCCGCCAGATCCCAGGATGGGGTATTGCTGCCGCCCGTGGTCGCCAAATATTTCGGCCTGCTGGCATTGTCATAGGATTCATTGTTCATGTCGTTATCCGTGTTGCTGGTGTTGTATTCAGTCACCCATACGGCTTCCGGATTGCGCGGGGTGCTGCCGCCCGCGCTGCCTTCCGTCGTCCACATGGTATAATCCCATTTTGAATAGAGTCCAAAACCATTGGCGGAAAGGATGGCGATGGCCTTTGTATTGGCGTCATAAGCCGCCTGCCACCTGGAAGGATCATTGGACGGATTGAACTGCGGGCTGGCATAGGTCAGGAGCACCCGTCCCAGGAAAGCCTGTGCAGCGCCTGCTGTAATACGGCCGTAATCCTCATTTTTGGACCACTTAACGGGGCAATATGCCGCGCTGCTGTCCAGGTCCTTAATGATCTGGGCAAAGGTTTCCGTAGTGGTATTGCGGGGCAGGTTCGCAGCCGTCTTGGCGTCAGCACCCACGCCACCCAGCGGGGTGGTCACCAGCGGCACACCTCCATAGAGCTTCACCAGCTCAAAGTACCGGTAAGCCCGCCAGAAGAGCGCCTGCGCGACAAAACGCTGCTTGACATCCGCTGCCAATGTCCCGGCATTCATATTAGTGATAAACATGTTGATGGTCCGTATCTTGAAATAGTTGCCACTGACGGCCTTGTCGCCAATGTCGGTAACGGTCTCGCTCGTGACCGTGCCTTTCACGTAAGCATTGTCCCCGCTTTGTTCATCGGTCAGCGTGCTGATGTTTGCCGCCCCAATTGTACCACCTGCGTTGCCAAACCATCCGGGTTGATTCTGGCTGTAAATATAATCAAGGCTCAATTTGGCTACGGAGGAATCATTGAACACTTCCGGAATCGTAAAGTTGCCAAGGTCCTGTTTATCCAATACTTTGGTGCAGCTGCCCATTAAAAGGGAACCAATAGCCGCAGTTGTTATAATTAAATGTACTTTTTTCATGATTGCTTGATTTAGAATCCGACATTCAACCCTAAAGAAACTGTTCTAAGCGTGGGGTACGTGTACAAGGATGTTTGAAAATCCCGGTAATGGCCGGGGAATGGGTTAATAAACTGGAAAGGGTTAGTCGTCACCAGATAGAACCGGGCGCTGGCAATACCCACTTTGCTGGTGATCTGCGTTGGCATCGTATAGCTCAGGTTCGCGCTGGTAATGTTCAAGCTGGTAGCACGCAGCAGCCAGAAATCAGTGGTCACCTGGTAATTGCTCTGGAAATAGGGCGCCGGGTATTTCGCATTGGTATTTTCCGGTGTCCAGTGATCTGCCCAGTATGCCGCCCGGTTATCCTGGATGGAGGCGCTGGTAGAAGAGCTCGCATTATTGGCAGGTTTAAGTCCATCGATGTTCGTCCAGCCACCCCAGGACATGCCCATAATTACGTTGAGGCTTAACGGGCCATATCCTACGCTGAAGTTAAGCCCCATGCTATAATGGTTGCTTGCCTTCTTAGTCAGGTACACCTGATCTTTGACATCGATGACCCCATCCCCATTGTAGTCCTGGTAATTGATCATACCGGGCTGAAGCGGGGTGTTAAAAATAGTCACCTTATTTACGCCGCCGGCTGCCTGTGCCCTGGCACTGATAATGGCATTGGCGTCTGCCTGGGTCCTGATAAGCCCCAGGGACTTGTATCCATAATTTCCTATATCGCTGGACTTCCCGGTGAGATCCAACGGTCCGCCGACATTGCCGGAAGCCACGTCGATCCTGATATTTTTATTGTCGGACCAGGCGAAGAACGGCGTAAAGCTATAGCTGAACTTCCTTCCAATATTATCCCTCCAGCCCGCGGATAGTTCGACACCAAACATATTGACGATGCTATAGTTCTCCGTAGGTACGGCAGCCCCGATGGTCACAGGCACAGAAGAGCTAAGCGTTGTCAGCATGTTGTAGCCATGGCTCCAGAAATAATCGCCCGAAAAGCTTAAATGATTGTTCAACATGGTCATGTCCACACCATAATCAGTTTTCAGGACATGGTCCCAGGTGACATTTGTATTTGGTATCGCCACATTCGGCTTGACCCCGATGCTTCTGGGACCGTTGTTGAACACCGCCCCGCCACTGCCGCCTGTTCCCAGGTTATAAGTCGCCTGATACTGATACGGCTTGGTATTATCGGTCCCCGTCAGACCAACAGATGCCCTTACTTTCAATGTATTCAACCAGCCAAATCTATTCTTCATAAAGGGCTCTTCAGATACGACCCAGCCTACGGATGCCGCCGGGAAACTTCCCCAGTTATTCCCTTTTGCAAAACGGGAGCTGCCGTCCGCACGATAGACAAGCTGCAATAAATATTTACCATCGTAGCTGTAGTTGATCCGCGATACGAAAGCAAGAAAGCCTAACTGGCTGGCCAGCCCGGCCTGATTGGAGGTTTGCGTCCCTGTTGTAAAATTCTGATAATCCAGTCCACCGTTGACCACCCCGCCGGACTCAGCCGCTACCCCTTCTGAATTTTGTTCCCTTTGCTCATAAAGGACTACGGCGGCAATGGTGCTCTTGCCAAAAGTGCGGTTGTAGTTCAAGCCGGCATCCAGCTGGTAAGAGGTGGAGGTCATCGGGCTCAGGCGTACTTTGTTTCCATTGATAACAGTATAGGTGCCCACCAGATCGCCGCCCGGAATATGGTCGTTGGCTCCGGTGCCAGCATATTTATAATAGAGAAAATTTGTTCCAAATTGTTTCCCATTGGCATTGTTGATATTCTTATTCATTGTGAAGACCGCTTGCAGGCCTTTTACACCCGGAATTTCATAGGTGATCTTGCCCAGCATGTTCATCACATAGCTGTTCGATTTTGTATAGTTATTGGAGTTTTGGATCTGAAAAAAGTTGACGTTATCGTATCCCCCGGTATTACTGCCGCCCATTACTACAGGATTACCATTGATAAAGTACTCCTGCCAGGGCTGTACGTTCTGTAAAGAGGCGACATCATTATCGAGGCTTTCCGAAGTGCTCGTCAGCTTATACCAATAGCTTTTGGAATAGGAGATATCATCGCTTAAAGAAACCATGACATCCAACCCTTTGGCCGGCTTGGCAGCTATAGTGGCCCTTAACCCGTACTTGTACGAATTGATCCCCTTAAAGTTGGAATTTTGATTTACAAAATCAGCCCCGAGGAAGTAAGTGACCCTATCAGTCCCGCCGGTGACGTTTAGCGCTTCGCGCTCCACATAGGCCGTTTTGAATGCCTGCTTTAAATAGTTGTGGCTATGCGTGGAGAAATAAGCCAGCTCATCGGGCGTGTACCATGTGGCCAGAGGGGTGGTGGCTACCGTGCCGTCCGACTTATGCAAATAACCATCCGCATCATAATAATTATTCACCGGTACGCCTACGCCGGTAGAGACCGTTTGCTGATAAGCATTTGTCTGGGTGAAATCATTATTGAATGTCCCTAATTGATAGCTGTTCAGCATTTTCGGCAGCATGGTCGCATTGGAGGCGCCCACTGAGCTGCTGAAGCTTATCTTTGGCACACCGACGCGCCCTCTTTTCGTCCGGACAATGATGACGCCATTGGCGCCCTGCACGCCGTAAATAGAAGCTTCCGCATCCTTCAGCACGGAAACGCTTTCAACTTCGTTTATATCCAGGAGATCAAAATCAGCTTGCGTCCTGATCACATCGTCGATGACAAACAGCGGATTGGTGCCCTGGCCGCCGTCTTTGGCAAAAGCTACAGGATTCCTGATCGTGACAGTCGTTCCCTGTCCCGGCCGTTGTGTACCGCCGGAAACGCTCAGACCAGGCACCGTACCCCTAAGGGCGGCAGTTATGCTGAGCGCGGGAATATCTTCCACTTTTTTCAGATCGACAGTGGATACGGAGCCGGTGAGTGAGCTCCTTTTTGCCGCCCCATAGCCTATGATCACGACCTCGTTCATGGCCTTATTGGAGACGGTTAAAGGAACCACGAGGATCTCATTGGGGTCCGAGGCCATTTCTTTCTTCTCATACCCCACATAGGAAAAGACCAGTACAATGCCTTTGGATCGATTGGCGACGGTCATGGAAAAAAAACCTTTGGCATCGGTGGTGGCGGTTTGGGACGTTCCCTTGACAGAGACCGTAACTCCCTGGAGGGGTTCATTGGTGTCCTGGTTGACAACCGTCCCCGTCACTGCCTTTTTCTGTGCACGGACAGACGCAGCTCCGCACACCAAAAAAAAGAGTAATAACAAGCATTTAGTTAAATGTTTCATATAGCAATCAATATTAAAAAAAATTATTTTCTCTTCATGTCGATGCCCGCGGCGGACAGGTAATTATTGATCCTTCCTTTATATTTCCCGAACCAGGCATGCTTTTTTTCGGAAGACTCGGCATCCATCGCATGTTCCCTGGCTTCGGTGAGATCGGCCAGTATCCGGGTCTTCTGCTCCTCCGTCAGATCAGGGAGCATTTCCTGGTAGGCGCGATAAGTAACATGCAGAACATTATAGGTCATGCCGTCCTTCACGCCTTCCACCTGCGAGGGGCTCAGTTCCCTGGACAGCCTGGCCAGGAATTGACCATGTAACCGGGCTATTTCCCTGTCGGCATCCTCTCCGGCGATCTTTTTCACCGAGTCGATGGCTTGCTTATCGACGCCGGGCCGGTCTTTTACCTCCTTGATACGGGCGTCCCGTTCAGTATAAATGGTGTTCAGATCACGATACTGACCCGCGATGATATCCCTGGACCGGAGCACAACGGACGAGTCGGCCAGGCCCAGTCCCGCCACTATTTTGGCAGCCCTTTGCGTAATGACGCGGGTATAGGCAGTATCCTCATATTGAAGAGCCGCATTACGGCTGTTGGCGGTGTGAGAGGTTGCAACAGAGAGGGTTACGACAAGAGCCGTACCCAGCATAGAGAGGCATTCTTTCATATGACATCACCGTTTAAGAGTATGGTCTAAAGGTAAAGGGGGCCAAATCCCCAAACAATGTAAGGTTTAACTATAATGATGGAACATTTTACTATTTTCCGTATCTTTTCGTACACCAAAATGATTTTTATGAACAAGCTAACCTTTGCTTTGCTGACAGTCGCCCTGTTATCCTTCTCCATTGCTGCCCGCGCACAGAGCGACAACGACATGAAAGCCATGATGGCATATTCCACTCCCGGAGATATTCATAAGATGATGGCGAAATCGGTAGGCACCTGGACCTGCGCTATCACTATGTGGATGGCGCCCAACACACCGCCGATGAACAGCACCGGCGAGATGAAAAATGAAATGATCCTGGGCGGAAGGTACCTGAAAGGAACGAACACAGGCAACTTCATGGGCCAACCTTTCGAAGGCATCAGCACGACCGGTTACGACAATGCAAAAAAAGTCTTCTTAAACAATTGGATAGACAACATGGGTACGGGTATGACGACCCTCACGGGTACCTGGGATGCAGCCACCAACAGCATCATTTTCACAGGCAGCATGCTTGACCCCGCTTCTTCCAAAGACATTCCCGTCCGGGAGGTCCTGAAATTCGTCGACGACAATCACCAGACTATGGAAATGTATGCCAATGCCGGAGCCGGTGGGCAGGAGTTTAAAACGATGGAGATAAAGTTTACGAGGAAGTAACCTATTTACTATATAATGTGATCGAAGCCGGTGAGACATCTTTGCTCCTAACCCGGAGAATGATCTTTCCCGGCTTCTTTCCTGCCCTCACGATAGCCAGGCACAACCCATTGTAAGCCTTATGATGCCCTAACTTAAATGACTCCAGGTCCGCCTGGTATCCATTGTCCGCGCCTGCCAGTTCCCCAGGGCCCTGCACGAGAAACTCCAGTTCATTTCCCGCATCAGGGACTAATTGGCCCGCCGCGTCCACTATTCGCGCCGTAACAAACGACAGATCGCTTCCATCCGCCCGGAGCACCTGTCTGTCCGCTTTTATTTCGATCCTCGCAGCTTTACCCGCCGTTGCAATGACCCGGCTCAACACCACCCTCCCCTTCAGACGTGATACGGCTTTCAATTCACCCGGCGCCCAGGCCACCCGCCACTGTACATGCAGGTCATCTCCGACCTTTTTCCTCACACCCAGGCTCCGGCCATTCAAATACAGCTCCACCTCATCCGCCCGGGAATAATACGCCCACACATCCACCGTCTGGCCCTTCGACCAGTTCCAGTGGGGGAAGATATGCAATACGGGCTTGTTCGTCCATTCGCTCTGGTACATATAGTACACGTCCTTGGGGAATCCGGCCAGATCGATGATCCCGAAATAGCTGCTCCGCGCCGGCCAGGGGTAAGGCGTTGGTTCTCCCAGGTAGTCAAAGCCGGTCCATACGTACAATCCGGAAACGAAAGGCAGCCGCTTCACCACCTTCCAGGTCTCTTCATGCGTGGATCCCCAATAGGCCGAAACATTGTCGTATGCCGAGACGGTCCAATCGGGGTTAGCACCTGCCAGAGGCGCCTTCGCTCCGGCAGGCCAGCGGCGGATGCTGTCCGAGGGCATATCATAATGCCCCCTCGTGGCAAGGGCAGACATGGTTTCGCTGGCAATAAAAGGATGGCCGGGATAGCGCTGCGGAACAGACGCATATTTATCATGATTATAATTCAACCCTATCAGATCCAGGGCCCCGCTGCGATATATAAAATTCTTCGACGTATCCGTCTCTGTCAGGGCAGAAGTGATGGGCCGGGTCGTATCCAGCTCCCTGACTGCCGCAGCCAGTTCCCGGGCCATGCCGATCCCCGTGCTATCAAATTGCTCCCTGATCTCATTACCAATGCTCCAGATGAATACAGAGGGGTGATTGCGGTCCCGCCGCACCTGGTCCTGCAGGTCTTTAACAGACCATGCGGCAAAATCCTGCGAATAATCATATTTGTTCTTTTTCTTCTTCCACATGTCGAAGGCTTCATCCATGACGATAAAACCCATGCTGTCGCAGAGGTCCAGCAGTTCCGGGGCCGGCGGATTATGCGAGGTACGAATGGCATTGCATCCCATTGCCTTTAATAGCTGCAGCTGCCGCCCGATCGCACGTGTGTTGACGGCGGCGCCCAGCGCACCCAGATCGTGGTGCAGGCAGACGCCTTTGATCTTTGTAGGAACTCCATTTAATAAAAATCCTTTTGAAGTGTCAAACGTAAAAAAACGGATGCCCATGGTCGTTTCATACTCATCCAATATTTTCCCATTTTGTATCACCATCGTTACTACCTTATAACAGTATGGGTGCTCCGTCGACCACAGATGCGGCCGGTCGACCCACATATCCTGTTCGACTGTCGAAGGGCTATGCAGTATAAATACCTTCTGCCCCCCGGAAGCGACCTCTCTCCCCGCACTGTCAAAAACCGTCATTTGCAGCACTACATTATCCCTTTCTTTCCCGTACAAAGTCGTACTGACATGCACATTGGCCTCCTTGCCCACATTGTGAGCAGTAACAAAGGTCCCCCAATGATCGACCGCCGCCGCGTCCGTCGTCACCAGCCATACATGCCTGTAGATACCCGAACCGGTGTACCAACGGGAATTGGGTTGTTGCGAATTGTCCACCTGCACAGCCAGCACGTTGTCACCCTCCTTATTCAGATAAGCAGTAAGCTCATATCGAAAAGAGATATATCCATTGGCGCGTCGTCCCAGGTAATGTCCGTTGATCCAAACTTCGCTATTACGATAAACGCCATCGAAGTCTATAAAGACATGCTCGCCCGATGCACGAAAATGCTTTCTGTACCAACCCACGCCTGCGGGTAATCCTCCCTCCTGCTGTCCTGTGATATTGTCCTTACTGAACACCCCTTCGATGCTCCAGTCATGGGGAAGGTCCAGGGTTCGCCAGGATGCATCATCATACCCCGGCTGCATAGCCCGATCCTCATCGCCCAAAAAAAACTTCCAGCCCGCATCGAAATTTTCAACCTCCCGCGATTGTGCATCAACGAAATCCACCGAACTCTTTCCAAGGTCCACGGAAGTAGCCACCGCAATGCCCCGCTGATCCTTCTTATTGACGGCGCAATAGAAATGATAGACCACTCCCTTATATTTTACGACAAATGATTTATGCGCAAACAGGGCGTCATAGGGCTCCGTGGGTTCCACCAGGTCCGGCCCCGTCCAATCAGTCCAGTTCACCAGGTCGTACGAACAGGCAAAGCGGTTGAAGGCCCCCGACGTACCCTTCCAGAAAGCCCCAAAATAAAACATTACCCAGACGTCTCCTATACGCTGGATATAGGGATCGCCTGTGATGCCGGCGCCATGGTCCAGCACCGGGTCACGACCCGGACGCATCCAATGCACCATATCGTCGGACAGGGCCATGCCGATCCGTTCCGCGCCTCTCTTCTTATTCACGCTGTCCCCATTGGCGTTGTAATACATGATAAAGGGATGTCCGGTCTTCAGCGACTTATCCCATATCACCGAGCTCTTATATAAAGTGTGATTATCCCACCAGCCTGTATGCGTGTCCCTGGCCGTCAGCACAGGTCGGTCCAGCCTCTCCCACTCATGCGCCGTAGCGGGGTCTTTTCCCGTAAACGCCACCCCGATGGAAAGCTGACCTGCCTCATATCCCTTGCTGTCCCCCCCGATGTAGGACATCCAATATTTATCCTTGTAGGTTTGCAGCGCATAGGTTCCGCCCCACTGATCATCCTGCAAGGCGATATAACCCGCTTTTTGGTTATCATCCCAACGCTTCTCTCCGGCGACGCTGCTGTCCCGGAAAGAAAGGATGCGGCCCTTGCTTTGCCAATGCAGGAGATCGCTGCTTTGCGCCAGCCAGGTCTCGTAACCGCGGCCATTAAAGATCAGATAGGTCATGTACCATCTATCGCCCCTGCGAAAAACGCTGGGACAATCCATTTTCCTGCTGTTGTCGGAAGGCGCCATCACCAACCCATACTTATACGGCGTCCTGATCTGTTGATAGATTTCCTTCATCTTTTGCTCCGATACCGCATTCCCTTCCTTTACCCTGAAATTATAGTTTCCCGAGCCCAGGTGAAGGACGAGGCGTCCCTTCTCCTGCCGGACCTGTTGCACGTCCTTGCGGTCCTGCAGCAATCGCCAGCCTTCTGTAATCACCGCTCCGGCAGGAGCAGGCAGAAAGACCGTGGCGGACGAATTTGCAGGAATGCTGATGCTCCAGTCAAAGGTCTTACCTTCTTTCTTCCAATGAGAAGAGATCATTCCATAAGGTGAATGATAATCTCCCTGCGCCCAGGTGATGTTGCCAACGATCTCCGGACGAAGCACGATCTCACGGAAGGCAATGGATGTATCCGCGGCACGTATCCCTGCCAGGTCAGTGTAAAACCATTCCATGATATGCCCCAGCATAAAATGGTTATTGCTGACCGAGGGAAGCGCCTGCCAGGATTCGGTGAGAGCCGTGGCGCCATGCGCCAGCTGATAGCCATAACCCGGAACGTCGTTCCTGCTGTTCATATCGAAGATGACGTCCGCCCTGCCCTCGTCGGCCAGCACTTTCAGCAGATAGCGGAACCCGATATCGCCGGAAGTCAGTGCGTTGTTGCGGCTCCGTAGGTCCTTCACGATATTGGCTACGACGGCGTCCTTATCGGCCGGCCCGACCAGTCCCGCAAATACAGCCATGGCATTGGCCGTCTGGCTGCCCGTGCCATATTGTTTCGTGGCCTTGTTAAAGAACTTATCGTTAAAAGCTGTCTTCACCGCCGCCGCCAATTGCTCATATTGCTGCGCATCCGCCGTCCTACCCAGCAGCCGGGCTGTCTGCGCGAGGATAGAGAGGTCATAGTACCAGATCGCCGTTGCCGTTAGTCCTTTCGGCGTCAGCTGCGAGACGCCCGGATGATCCGGCCCCAGGTCATACCAGTCGCCCAATCCCTGGTAAAGGATATGGTCCTGGGCCTTGCGCGCGAGATAATCATTGTACCGCTGCATCATGGGATAGCTCTCCGTCAATGTTTCCCGGTCGCCATACCATTGATAGCAATACCAGGGAACGATGATGCTGCTGCTCCCCCACTCGGGCGAGTCGCGAAAAGGTTCGTAAAACTCAACGAGCTCGGGTGCTATCTCCGGGATCAGGCCATCTGCCGTCTGGGCGCCCATCATGTCATGGATGATCTTCTTATAGAGACTGGCGAGGTCGTAGTTGTAGCGGATGGCGCTGCCCATGAGGTGCGCTTCCTCCAGCCAGCCCAGCTTCTCGCGGTGGGGACAGTCCGTAAGTACGCTGGCCATATTGCTTTGCACCGCCCAGTCGATGAGCGTGTCGGTCCGGCGGAATAATTCGTTACTGCAGGAGAACTTGCCAGCCCGCGCCGCTGCATTGCGGGTATGCCATCCTTCCAGTCCCATGATGACAGGCAATCCGTTGGGGTTCGGCTCACCATCCGGGACAGCCCCTTCCACCTGAAGATAGCGGAAACCATAGTACATGAACCGGGGATGCCAGCTCTCTACACCCTCCCCCTTTAACGTATAATCAAAGTAGCAAGGCTTACCCGTGGCATTCTGATTAGCAGCAGTGTCCCCGTGTAAAAGCTCTGCAGGAATGATGCGTATGGTCTTTCCTCCCTCTCCCTTCACCTGTATCAACGGGATGCCGGATGCATTCTGCCCCAGATCGAAAACCCAGATCCCCGGTCTCAGCTGCGATTTACGACGGGGAGCGAAATGCTCGAATACTTTCAAAGGTTCTTCCTGTTGCGCATGCAGGACGGCAGGTCCATCCACAACAAGGGCAGACCTCCATCCTTTCTCCTGGAAAGCCGGAGCATCCCAGCCCCGCTGCTCGCGCCGGGCGTCATAATCTTCTCCGCCATAAGTGCCGGAAAATGTCAGCGGCCCGGTGCTCACCTTCCACGAAGGATCACTAATGATGTCCTCCGTAGTCCCGTCGGCATACTCCAAAAATATGCGGGCTATCATTTTAGGGTAACCAAAGGCCACTGTCAATTTGTGGTAACGTTCTTTGGGCACGTAGTAAAATCCATTCCCCAACATGACCCCTACGGCATTGGCGCCCTCCCGGACCTGGGACGTAATATCAAATGGGACATACAACGCTTCCTTGTCATAGCGGACCCATCCCGGGTCTAAAAAATGATCTCCCATTTTCTGCCCGTTGAGGTTCATTTCGAAATGTCCCAGTCCGCAGATATAAGCGGTGGCCTTCTTCAAAGGCTTGTCCACAGTAAATTCCTTTCTTAATAACGGCAGGCTATCCCGGAGAGGTCCTTTACCTTTCATTCCAGGCAGCAGCCTGGCGCTATCCGCCATCTCCTCATATCCTATCCACCGGGCGCCCTTCCAATCCGCCGGAGTAAGAAGCCCCGTCTGCCAAAAGGAGACCTTGCTCCAACGGCTGCTGTCCCCCCGATCGTCCCAGACCATTACCTTCCAATAATATGTCCTGGCAGAAGATAGGGTGCTGCCCTCGTATGACACGTTGATGGACGCATTGGAAGCAGTCTTTTTTGAATCCCAAATGGTTCCTGTATTCTTTTCCAGGTTCACCGTGTCCTCAGAGACCAGCACCCGGTAAGCTGTTTGCAGTACGCCCCGTCTGCCGGACTGGATCTCCCAGCTCAGTTTCGGAGCAGGACTTTCGACCCCCAGGGGCTCGACCCGGTACTCACACCGAAGATTCGCCAGCTTCAGGTCCTGGGAAAAAGTCTGCCCACTCAAAAAGATCAATCCATGTATCAAAAGCCACTTCATATTTTGTATGCTTTATTGCACCTGTAATTCATCTACTTTCAATGTGCTGTCTGCCTTGATGATCAACTGAACATGATAATGTCCCGCATTGATCATCGTACCCGTCGAGGTCTCCAGGTAATTCCACTTGCCTGCCCGCGTAGTGGTGAAAGTCACCTTCTCCTCCCTGATCAGGGTGCCGTTTTCCAGGGTGGTCACCAGCTTGCCAGTGACAGGCATAGCCCCCGGCCAGCGGTATTTCAGGGTCAGTGAATATTTATCGGCCACCCCCGTGGAAACATTCCATTCAATCGTATCGCCCGCCATCCGCGCATTGGCCGTCTTATACGTCGTCATCAGCTTCTGATCGTAGGCCGTTTCCAGGCCACTGGCCGGACAAACAGCCACCGTACGTCCATCCAATCCAATGACAGCACCCGCCGGCCATCTTTTTTTATGTACTCCCGCATCATCCATCACATATACATCCGCCGCAGCAGCCAGCCGAAAACTGGCCGCCCCGGGATGCAAGCCCTTAGGGCCTCTCACCCATTCCGCCCCATACAGCTCAGACGGCAGCACGCTGAAACAGACGCTGTCATCACTATACTGCGGGACCCCGGTATCCATCCAGGACTGTATACTCCATCTATTACGGTCTTTTGCTTCTTTCACCACCAGCTGCCCGATCAATGCCTGGGAAATTGTTCCTCCCCTTGCCCTTTTATCCAGGGTTGCAATAGCAATGGCGCTGATCACAGCCTGCCCGGCCTCCACCTTTGGGAACCCTATGACCAGCCGCCCCCCGGTGACATGTACGCGGAAGGTCTTTTTCAATGCACGGCTATAACCTGCTTCCTTCCAGATGTCTACATTCCTGGCCACCGTGCTGTCATTCACGGCGATATCGAATAACCGCCAGCCAGTGCAGTCCATTCCCCCTCCCCGGCCATACCAGGGTTCCACAAAATACAATTCTACCATATAATCTCCATCCTGTACCGGGAAGGTATAACCGAGTTTGTCCAGCCCATACCGGAAATCCTGGAAAAGAGGCCAATCCGCTGTCCCGGCAATAGGGTCAAAACTCCGTCGCTGACTGGCGAAATAAGGCGGCAGCCCGGGATAGTCATTCGTCCATGAACGCGCTCCCCGGTCCGCCCTCCAAAGATGCCCCAGGCCATCGGTGTAATCCGGCCCGCCACAGTTCACGCGGTAGAGATAGTTGCAGCCCCGCTGTGGTTGCAGCACCCCATTATCTTCGATCAGGCTGTCATAATGGGGTGGTTTTGGCAAATGGTGCAGGATGATACAGTCTTTCGCCACCGCTCGTCCGCCGACATATCCTACGGCATACAGCACATTGTATTGTATATCCACACTATCCCATTGAAAATGCATACCCCGTCCCGGAGCTTTTTTCCTTCCAAGCGATATGCCTTCCACGTCGTTGAAAAGCTCTACCTCATCACAATTGGAATAGACCGTGATCCCGCGCTTCACGCCGGGCGCTGTCCACCTGTCCGGCCAGGTATGGCTGACAATATACACCATAGGGTCCGTCGCCTTCGGCGCAAAGTTGGCCCTGTACAAATAATATACATCCAGCGGCTCACCCCAGGGGCTCAGCAGCCCCTTATAGTTGACAGGGCCGATCCGGTCCAGCTCGCGCCTGCCTTCCCCGGACTGCACCCTCCCGGGATTGTCATGGGAAGAAAAAAGCCAGAAGAAATGCCCTGCCACCTGGCCCCTGACGGACTCCGCCAGCCCGATCTTCGTCTCCATCAGCCGGCAAAGACGATCTTCACTAAAAACAGTATCTCCATGCTGGTCCAGCGTTCTCCATCCACCATATTCACCTGCCAGCACCTGCTTGCGCAAGTCTTCCGCATATCGGGCAGGATCACCGCCATAGGTTCCCGTCCAGTTCTGGGGCACATCCCAATCAGTCCCCTCGCCCCCATTACAAGTGGTGACCTTCCGCTGCGAGGAAGCAGTAGGGTCCAGCTGCCGGATGAGCCGGGTACACTCGGCGGCAAAGTCTGCCGGCAGCTTGCTTTCATTCTGTATCCCCCATAGAACAAGCGAAGGACTGTTGCGCCGCTCCTTCACCCATTCAGTCAATAATGTTTTAAAGTTCCTCCGGAACTCCGGCGAGTCATACCAGATATGTGCGGACAGCTGCGGCCACCAGAGAAAGCCCAGGCTATCGAGGTATTGCTGGTATAAAAGATTATGCGGTTGATGTGCATCACGGAAAGCATTAAAGCCTGCGGCCTTTATTTCCATTATGCGCGCACGGATCTCCGCCTCGCTGAAAGCGTGGCTGCTGCCCAGCTTATGCTCGTACTCGCAAACTCCGTTGATGAAAACAGGCTTGCCATTCAATAAAAAAGTGGAGTCTGTCCAACGGATCGTGCGGATACCGTAAAAGGTTGTCGCTTTGTCAATGATGCCGTCAGCACCGGCCAACTCCGTGACGAGCGAGTAAAGATATGGGGCTGCCGTGGACCATAGATGGGGCTGCGAAAGAGCCGGGAGTTCCTGGCGAATAAGTGTGGGTTTACCGGGAGGCAGGGTTATGGTGGTCTGCATCACTGCGACTGTATGCCCTTGCCGGTCGATCAAGCGTTGGGTAAGAAAACCATCGCTTTGCCGGGAACCATAATTCTTTATTTCCGTCTCAACATATAGCCTTGCCATCCCCGCATCGACACTCGTATCATTCCATACATGCACCCCGAAAGGTTCGATCCGCGTGTCGTGGGTGATCACCAGGCGGACAGGACGGAAAATGCCCAAAGGCTGTGACCCTTCCGAAAATCCCCGCTCGTCCGAGCAGGCGCCGCAGACCCAGGGTAGATCGCGTACGCCGGCCGGATGGTCTGCCCGCACGGTGATGAGGTTGTCTGCTCCCGGTCTTATGGCGCCGGTAATATCCAGGGTAAAGGAAGTCCTGCCTCCTGCATGCTTTCCAACCTGTTGCCCGTTGACGCTGACAGTGGCATAAGAGCCAACGCCTTCGAAGCACAAAAAATATCTTTCTCCTTTCTCCTTTATCCTGAAATGTTTTCTGTACCAGGCAGATCCGTGAAGGTTGCCATGTTTCAATCGCCTGTAGCCTCCATAAGCATCCCAATTATGCGGCACATCCACGCGCTTCCAGGTGCGACCGTCCATAGACGTTTCCCAATCCGCGTTTAAAGAGATGTCGCGACGGCCCGTACGCCCCTGAGGGATGAACGCTTCGGACAGATCATATCGCTTACCTGCGATAGTTTTAAATATTTTAGTATGTGCACGGTAGTGTATCCTGCAAGTCTGTCCACGCAAGGAAAGGATGACTAATTTGAAAAGCTGGCCCTGTTTCCAGCTCATATTCAGTTCAAAACCACCGCGGGCTCGGATGCCCCTTACTTCCCCTTCAGGCAATGCCCGAGGCAAAGCCGGCAACAATTCGATCACGCTGTCCTGGCTCTGTACCAGCATCTCGCCGATACCTGCTGCTCCGCCAAAATTTCCGTCGATCTGGAAAGGAGGGTGCGCATCCAGCATGTTGGGATATACGCCACCCCGCTCGCCTGCAGCAGAAGACAATAGTTTATTCACCAGCCTCAAAGCATGGTCCCCATCCAGGAACCGGGCCCAGCAATTTACTTTCCAGGCCAGGCTCCAGCCCGTACCCTCATCGCCCCGGTAGAGCATGGATTGACGGGCCGCCTTCATCATCGTGCTATCCTTCCAGGTGATGTCCACACCGGGATATACTCCCCATAGATGTGAGATATGCCGGTGTGTGTCTGCTGTATCGTCCTTGTCCTCCATCCATTCCTGCAGCTGTCCATAACGCCCCACTTTATTGCCGGCCATCTGTGTGATAGTCGCCGAAAGAAGACGACCAAATTTTTTATCCTCTCCGAGTAGCTCGCCTGCAGTGATACAATTCCTGAACAGATCGCGGATGATCTGGTGATCCATCGTAGCACCGGCCACCAGACCTCCATGTTCCGGAGAATTGGAAGGTGTACTGATCAACATCCCCGTCACGGGGTCCTTTACCAAAAAATGAACAAAGAAGGTGGCAGCCTCCCGCATCACGGGATAATACGCACGCAGGAATTGCTTGTCCCCTGTAAAAAGATAATGTTCCCACACCTGGTGACAGAGCCAGGCCCCGCCCGTCACCCAGATCCCGTGGTTGGACGCGTTGATAGGCGCCGTCCCGCACCAGAGGTCGGTGTTATGATGCAGCACCCAGCCTGGCGCCCTGTAATAAGCATCTGCAGTGCCGGCTCCGGCCTGTGCAAGGTCTTTTATTCTTCGAAAAAGAGGTGCCGAACAGGCAGAGAGATTTAACAGCTCCGCAGGCCAGTAATTCATTTCCAGGTTGATATTCGTCGTGTATTTACTCCCCCACGGCGGCGTAAGCAGGTCGTTCCAGATGCCCTGCAGGTTCGCCGGCAAATGTGCGCCGGGACGGGATGACGCGATCAGCAGGTACCGCGCATATTGCACATACAATGCCAGGAGTCCGGGATCCTTCTCCGGGCTGTATTGCAGAATACGCTCGTCGGTGGGAAGCGCGCTGCCGGAAGAACCCAATCGTATGGAGAACGTATTGAAATACCGACGGTACTCATGGATATGTGCAACACGTATAGCTGCATAGTCCGGTGCCGCCCTCATCACTTTCCGGCAGATGGCCTCCGGATCACCCGTGACATTTTTATAGTCAATGAAATTAGTAGCCGCCGCGAGCAATAGTGTCGCCTCGTCAGCGCCATCGATCCGCAGGCCGTCATCGGACACCTGCACATGCCCCTTCAATGCCCGCACCCGCAGGTAGCTCACGCCTTTCAGCCCGCCATTGCTCACCTTCACGTACAATGCCAGTGTGCTGTCATCCACACGGCGGACGTAAGATCCCCGGTGCGGGGTCTTCAACAAAGCCTGAAGGTCGATCATCCCCGGTCTGTCGGCAGTAAGATGCACGACCAGCATCCGATGCGGTGCACTGGCAAAATATTCTCTTGTATAATGTACTCCGCCGATGTCATAAGAAGTACCGGCGATTGCCCGGGTGATGTCCAGCTGCCGGCGGTAATGCTGCACGTGATCCTGGCCACGGAACTCCAGGTACAGATCTCCGAAAGGCTGATATTGGGCCTGGTATTTAGGTAATGGAGGTGGCGCATCATCCTGGATCTTGTAGCGCCATTGTCCTTTAAGGGTCATATCTCCACTCTTCAATCCTGTGA
>Ga0268264_10000260_pt1 | contig 94934 bp, 78 predicted proteins | sample KBSSwiS32_FD_190357 | JGI IMG/M metagenome (GOLD analysis project Ga0268264, IMG submission 190357) | Switchgrass rhizosphere microbial communities from Kellogg Biological Station, Michigan, USA - KBS Switchgrass S3-2 (SPAdes) (version 2) | ecosystem: Host-associated > Plants > Roots >... | reverse complement strand
CGAATCAATATGCTCCATGTCAAACATGTGTCCACAGACACACGGACACTTCAAGAAAATGCAGCAAGAAAAACTACGAGAAACCAGCTATTTTAAAGGATAAACTGCGTTTCGCGACAGAAACTAGGCTAGGTCATGCCGCTCGCGATGAACCTTCCATCGTTCCACCTCTACGGCGATCCGCCGGACGAGCAGGCGTTCGACTTCATTCATATCGAGACGATTTCATCGCGGAGTTCGATTCACGATTGGACCATCGGTGTCCATCGCCATTCCAACCTCTGGCAAATCCTGGTGATCGAGCAGGGTGGTGGGGAGATGCGCTTCGAGGTGGCGACGACGGCTTTCGCAGCTCCAGCCGTGATTCTGGTTCCTGCGAGGGCCGTCCATGGTTTTCAGTTTCAGTCCATGACGGAAGGTTGGGTTCTGAGCTTCACCGAAGATGCGGCGCAGATGTTCGGCGAACGGCCGAATGAGGCCATCGGCCGGCTCAAGGCGATCGCGCTCGAGCCTGTCATCCCGATGGTTGGTCACGAGCAGGCCGCGCGATTGCGCGCGCTATGCGCCGGCCTGCTGGAAGAACGGCTGCTTTCGCGCGAGGGATTTGTGCTCGCGACGCATGGCTATCTTGCCCTGATCGCGATCGAGATCGCCCGCCTCGCAACCGGGCGGGGGTGTTCGGGCGCGGTGACGTTGCAGCCTGCGGACGCGATCGTGGAAAAACTGCGGAAGCTGCTCGAGGAGAAATTCCGCAAGGAGCGTTCGGTCGATTTCTATGCCGCAAATCTCGCGATGACGCCCGATCGTCTCAACCATCACGTCAAGCGCGCGACCGGCGTCACCGCCGGCCACCTCATCCGGCAGCGGGTGCTGATCGAAGCCAAGCGTCAGCTGGTGTTCTCCGGCCAGCCGATCCAGGAAATCGCCTACGATCTCGCGTTCTCCGATCCCTCGCACTTCGTCCGCTTCTTCCGGAAATACACCGGCACCACGCCGCAGTGTTTTCGCGAGCGAGGTGGATAAATCGATCTGGACGTGGAGCCCTTCACGCTCGAGTTGAATTCACCAATCTCGGCACCAAACAAAAAAAGACGGCCCATCGGGCCGCCCTCTCTTTCTTGTGAGTCGATTGGATTACTGGCAGAGATGTGGGCGACCGTCTTCGCCCCGGAACCACGTTCCCGGCCGACATACGAAGCCATTGCGGGCCGCATAGCCGTCGTCGTAGACGCGATTGTAGCCATTATCGTAGGCATATGAATCGTCATAGTACGCGGGACCGGGGGCATAGCCGGGGCCGTAGGCGCCATAGGCACCGAGCGCAGCTCCGGCGATCACGCCAGCCGCGATCCCAGGCACCACCCCAAAGCCACCGCCGTGGAAGCCTCCATGGCCGCCTCTGCCGTGACCACCCGCGAGGGCCGGGGAAGCCGTCGCCAGTGCCGCCGCTGCCAGACAGGCAGCTCGTATCATTGCTAGCTTTGTCATGATTGTTTTCTCCTGATGAGTCGGAGCACCAACGGATCAGGGACTCCAATGTTCCACGACGGTTGACGTCAAAGTTCCTCGCCCTCTTCCGCTGTTGTTCGACGGCTGCATTCAGCTGCCTGGCGTCGCCGGAGCGCTCCGGCGTCGGATTGGAGGCGGCTCTTGGCGGACAAAAATTGCGCTTTCTCCGGAGTGACTGAGCAATATTGACCAGGTTGTCTGCACCTGGCTGTGGCATGCTTCGCGACCACACTTTATCACCGTGTCCGGTCCTGTAGCGTTCCCGTTTGAATACAGCTGAGCATCATGCCATCGGTAGCAGCCTTGTTCCATCCAAGCCGCATCGCGATTCAGCCCCACCGCTGTCCCGCATGTTCGGGCCCGATGATCCTGGCGCGGATCAAGCCCGCACGTGTCGGCTTCGAGTTGCGCACGTTTGAAGGCGTCAATTGCAGTCACGTCGACAAGGTCCTCGCCGAGACAAAATCAATGGGCTGGGCCTCCTCTTGCGAGCTGCAGGCGCCAGTCTAGGAACCTTCAACAGGCCTCTTGCGGATGCTGCGCCGAGTCCGAAATGGACCTTTTTCCGGCCGCCGGCGTTGACGCCTTGAAACTTGCGCGACGTGATACGCAGAGGTGTGGCCATGAACGTTATTCCTCTTCACCTCCGAAGAAAGATCGAGCGACGCTGGGCTGCCAGATTTGGCTCGCCTGTCGCCTCAACCGCGCGCAACACCACCGACTTGAAAGCAACGGTCGTCGAAGCGCCGCGCCCCGTGCCTGTGACGCAGGGGCTCCAGGTCGGCGGGACCGGTTGTTTTCCAGCTATTTCGGAACATTCGGCGTAGCAACGGATTGGCTCCTGAGTTTCACGTTCATAGCCATCTCCAGGTTCGAATGTTCCCGACTTGCCTGAGAATGGTACAATAAGCCCGCTGCAGCCGCCGAGGGTTTGCACACTTCCCTCAATCACCCGCGCCCGCCCTGACCATCAGGGGGTTTAATTCTCGCTCGGGAATCCCCACATAGGGTCCATGGCTTACTGGCAAGGATCTATCAAACGAGAACCGCCGAAGACGAAGGCTGAGCTGCGCGAGATGTTGGCGGAGGCCGTCCGCAATACCCAACCCGGCAGGAACCCTGAGCCGAAGCGCAAGCGCGGATCGAAGGCCGCAACGGTCGCGGCTGTTCAGGCCGATAGATCGGCCCGTCATAGCTAATCGCCGTGGCGCGTGGACGGTTTGCAGGGACGGTTTCCCCGTGAGCCACCTATGCGCGCAACACGAATGGCGCCGAAGCGTACGGCAAGAGCGCGTGGTCGCGGCGCGTGACGCCACCTCCCCACGTGTCACCTCCCCACGCGTCGCAAGTGCTCCGCGGGGAATAGGAAATCTCACCCCGCCGGCGGCAGCGAGATTTTCACCGAGGGACGCTCCAGCATCTTGTCATGGAAGCGATCGAGATTGGGATAGGCCTTGCGCCAGCCGCAATCGGCGAAGCGGAAATCGGCATAGCCGAGCACGCAGGCGAGCGCGATCTGCGCGATGTCGAGCGGACGCGCCAGCATCGCGTCGACCTGCGGCTCGAAGCGAGCCATGGCGGTCCAGGCCCTGTTCCAGTGATCGTCGGACCAGGCCTGCCAGCGCAACCCCTCCGGTCGCACCATCTTTTCGTAGCGGCACAGCAGCATGGCATCGAGCGCGCCCTGCAACAGCGAATGGTCGGTCTTGATCTTCCAGCGCAGCGGGCCGGACGCCGGGATCAGCTTGCCGCCGCCAGCGAGTTCATCGAGATATTCGACGATGACATAGGAATCGAGAATGACGTCGCCGTTGTCGAGGATCAGCACCGGCAGCTTCTTCAGGGGTGTGATCTGCGAATAGTCGTCGTTGGCTTGTCCCGGCGCGACCGCGGCGGAGAAGAACTCGATCTGATCGATCAGGCCGAGTTCGATCGCCGCGATGCGAACCTTGCGGGCGAACGGCGAGGCCGGTGAGAAGGAGAGTTTCATGGGATGTCCTCAGTAGTTCGCCAAATAAAACCGTCATTGCGAGCGAAGCGAAGCAATCCAGAAAAGCCAGGAAGGAAGACTGGATTGCTTCGTCGCTTGCGCTCCTCGCAATGACGGCAGGTCATATCTCATCCGGTGCGAAATGCAGCGGGCGTGCATCTCGCCTCACGCCGCGACGATCTCCTGGCGCTGCTCGCCGAGATGCTCGATGCCGAGCGTGACGACATCGCCGACATTGAGGAATTGCGGCGGCTTCATGCCGGTGCCGACGCCGGGCGGGGTGCCCGTGGTGATGACGTCGCCGGGCAAGAGCGTCATGAACTGCGAGACGTAGGAAATGCACTTGGCCATCGGGAAGATCATGGTCGCTGTCGAACCGGTCTGCCGGCGCTCGCCGTTGACGTCGAGCCACATCGACAGCGTCTGCACGTCGGCGATTTCGTCCTTGGTGACGAGCCACGGACCGAGCGGGCCGAAGGTGTCGTGCGACTTGCCCTTGGTCCACTGACCGAGACGCTCGATCTGGAAATTGCGTTCGGAGACGTCGTTGCAGACGCAGTAGCCGGCGACGTGCTTGAGCGCGTCGGCCTCGCTGACATATTTGGCGCGGGTGCCGATGACGGCGGCGATCTCGACTTCCCAGTCGAGCTTGGTCGAGCCGCGCGGCTTCTCCACGGCATCGTTGGGGCCGGAGAGCGCGGTATTCGCCTTCAGGAAGAAGATCGGCTCCGACGGGATCGGCGATCCCGTCTCCTTGGCGTGATCGACATAGTTCAGGCCGATGGCGACGAACTTCGAGATGCCGGTGACGGGGGCGCCGAGCCGCTGATTGCCCGGGATGGAGGGGAGCGAAGCCGGGTCGAGGGCTGCGAGTTTCGCCAGCGAAGCCGGCGCGTAGGCCTCGCCGTCGAGGTCCCTGATATGTCCCGAAAGGTCGCGCAACTGGCCGGTTTTATCAATCAAACCGGGCTTTTCGTTCCCCTTGGCGCCGTACCGAACAAGCTTCATCTGATCTCTCTCCCTGGTGCACTTCCCGCTTCCCTGCTTCATGGAACAGCGCGCGGGGAAATTCAACTGCGGGCCTGCATTGCAACCCTGCCGCCCTTCGTCCCCGGGGAGCCCGCCGTCGGCTAGCGTCTCGAAGGATGGGGCGCGAGGCTCTCTCGGTTCGAGATGACCGGAGACGCGTTCCTAGGAAGAAACAAGGTGACGGTTCAAAACAGGGCGCCCACAAGGGGCGCCCCTACGCCATATCGGTCTCGTAGGGCGACCCTCGTGGTCGCCTCCTTACGCCGCCTGCTTCAAATGGTCGATACAGCGCTCACCCTGAGGGGGACGGTGCCTCAGGTGACGAATTTGAAGGCATCGCCCTCCCGCGCCAGATGCGCGCCATCGAAATGCCCGCCGATGACGAGCGTGGGGGTGTCGGCAAAGCGCGAGAACAGCGCCCGTCGGGTCTCTGCCGACTGCGCCGGATCGAAGTCGGCCGTCGACGACCAGTCGAGATGCGCCATCTGGCAGGGGTGGTGTGCGACATCGCCGGTCAAGAGCGCGGCGGCGCCGTCGGAGACGATATGGAGGCTCATATGGCCGGGGCTATGGCCGGGCGTCGGGATCATGCTGATCTCGTCGGTGAGACGATGGTCCGAGGCGATCAGATCGGCCTTGCTTGCATCGACGATCGGTTGCACCGAGTCGTTGAAGACTGCGAGCTTGTCCGGCTCGAGGCTGTGGTCGCGCCAGTAGTCATACTCCGTCTTGCCGAACACGTAGCGCGCGTTGGCGAAGGTTGGCACCCATTTGTCCCCGACGAGCCGCGTATTCCAGCCGACATGATCGATGTGCAGATGTGTGCATAGCACGGTGTCGATAGTCTCGGGCGGGAAGCCCGCCGCCGTCAGCGTTTCGAGGAAGGGCCCCTGGCGGTTGTTCCAGGTCGGGACGTTGCGGCCCTGCTTGTCATTGCCGAGCCCGGTGTCGACCATGATGCGTCCGCTCGGTGTGTCCAGCAGCAGAGAATGGATCGACATCTTGAGCCGGCCTTCCTCGGTGGCAAAGCGCGGGATCAGCCAGGGCAGTTTCCGGATTTCGTCGTTGGTCGCGAGCGGCAGGATGAAGCGGGTCGAGCCGACCGTTTCCAGCTCCACGACCTTGGTGATCCTGACCTTGCCGACGGTCCATTGCATCGCGTTTCCCCAAAACTCATTTGTCTATCGCGCGCAATCGACGATGACGGTGCCGACCTTGTCGCCCTTTTCGACGGCGAGATGGGCCTCGGCCGTCGCAGCGAGCGGATATTGCGCGGCGATATTGTGGATGCGCGGGGCCGCCGCGAGCCATTTCCCGATGTCGGCCTGGGCCGCGGCGAGCAGCGGCCCGGGCAGGGCGTAGAGCACCAGCGCGCGCGTGACGATGCATTTCTCCATCAACTCGCGCACCGGCACCACGGGCGTGCGGTTGCCGTTGGTGGCATAGACGGCGATGGTCGAATTCATGGCCATCAGCTTCAGCGAGGTCGCGAGATTGCCGCCGAAATCGACCTCGACGAGGCGATCGACGCCGCGGCCTTCGGTGAAGGCGAGCGCTTTTGCCGCGACGTCGTCGCCTCTGTAGTTGATGATGAGATCGGCGCCCGCGGCCTGCGCCTGCGCGGCCTTGGCGTCCGAACTCACGGTGGCGATGACGCGGGCGCCGCCCCATTTGGCCAACTGCACCGCGTAGTGGCCGACCGCGCCGGCGCCTCCCGTGACCAGTACGGTCTTGCCGGCGACGGGACCGTCGGCGAACACGGCGCACCACGCGGTCATGCCAGGAATCCCAAGCGTAGCGCCTTGCGCGAAGGAGAGATGGTCAGACAGTGGTGTCGCCAGCTGCTCCGCCAGCGCAATAAATTCCGCCGCCGTGCCGAAGGCGCGGCCGTTGCGTTGGCCGTTGAACAGCCAGACGCGCTGGCCCGGTTTGAGGCGTGTGACACCTTCGCCGACCTGATCGACGATCCCGGCGCCATCGCTGTTCGGGATCACGCGCGGGAATTCCATCGACCGATAGCCACCACCGCGACGACCGACGTCGGCGGGATTGACGCCGGAGGCCTCCAGGCGGACCCGGACCTCGCCCGGTCCGGCCTGGGGCGTCGGCATCTCGCCGACACAAAGCACCTCGCGCGCGGGGCCCGTACGCTCGTACCAGACCGCCTTCACCTACAGCGTGCCCGGGAAGGCCCCGCCATCGAGCAGGATGTTCTGGCCGGTGATGAAGCCTGCTTTCGCCCCGCACAGGAAGGCGCAGGCGAGCCCGAACTCCTCGGGATCGCCGAAGCGCCCGGATGGATTGAGCTTGGCGCGCTCGGCCAGCAACTGCTCCGGCGTAATGCCGCGCTTCTCGGCTTCGGCCTTGGCGGTGCCGCGCAGGCGATCAGTTTCAAAGGGGCCGGGCAGCAGCCCATTGATGGTGACGTTGTTGATGACGGTCTTGCGTGACAGGCCGGCGATGAAGCCGGTGAGACCGGCGCGCGCGCCGTTGGAGAGGCCCAATATGTCGATCGGGGCCTTCACCGCCGCGGAGGTGATGTTGACGATGCGGCCGAACTTCCGCGCCATCATGCCGTCGACGGTCGCCTTGATCAGTTCGATCGGGGTCAGCATGTTGGCGTCGATCGCCTTGATCCAATCGTCGCGGGTCCAGTTGCGGAAATCGCCGGGCGGCGGGCCGCCGGCATTGTTGACCAGGATGTCCGGATCGGGACAGGCCTTCAGCACCGCGTCGCGTCCCGCCGGGGTGGTGATGTCGCCGACGATTTCGGTGACCGTGATATCAGGATGGGCCTGCCGGATTTCGTTGGCCGTTTTCGCCAGCACCTCGGCGCCGCGCGCCGTCACCGTGACATGCACGCCTTCATTGGCCAGTGCCATGGCACAGGCGCGTCCCAGGCCCTTGCTCGATGCGCAGATGATGGCGCGGCGGCCCTTGATTCCGAGATCCACTGTTTCTCTCCCGCATGTTCATGGATGATTGCGGCCAGTCTAGCGAACCTCGATGGTCCTGGTAAGCCGCTCCGGCACTTTGCGTCATGCAAAAATCGTCTGTATCTAGGACAGGGACGCTTTTCCGTGGGAGCTCGCGATGTCCGGCCTGTTCGATGTCAGCAACGAGGTCATCCTCATCACCGGCGCGAGCCAGGGGCTGGGGCGACAGTTCGCGCGAGTGCTTTCGGCGCATGGTGCCGCGGTTGCGCTGGCGGCACGCCAGGTTGCCAAGCTGAAGAGCCTGGAAGACGAGATCAGGGGCCGCGGCGGCCGCGCCGTCGCGGTGCAGCTGGATGTCACCGATATGGCGTCGATTCCTGCCGCCCTCGATGCCGCCGAGGCGGCGCTCGGGCCGATCACCGTGCTCGTCAACAATGCCGGCATCGCGGTGGAGAAACTCGCGGTGGACCAGACCGAGGCGGATTGGGATGCCGTGATCGGCGCCAATCTCAAGGGCGCCTATTTCACCGCGACCGAGATGGCGCGGCGGATGATCGCGCGCAAGCGGGCCGGCAATATCATCAATGTCGCCTCCGTGCTCGGCTTCGGCGTGATGAAGTTCCTCGCGCCCTACACCATCTCGAAGGCCGGCATCGTGCAGGCCACCAAGGTCATGGCGCTGGAGCTTTCGGCCAACAACATTCGCGTCAATGCGCTGGCGCCCGGCTATATCGACACCGAGATGAACCACGAGTTCTGGGCGACGCCCGCGGGCGAGAAGCTGACCAAGCGGATTCCGCAGCGCCGGATCGGCGCCGAATCCGATCTCGACGGCGCCATCCTGCTGCTCGCCTCGCAAGCCTCGCGCTACATGACCGGTAGCGTCGTCACGGTGGATGGAGGGTTCCTGCTGACGTGATGTTACCTGGCATCTCTCGGAGATCGTGGCAGGGCGATCGGCTGCTGACGTCCTTCCTCCCCGAACGGTAGGACCGTAACGCCGGCACCGGCGCATGCGGGGTGCTTGTGTTGCAATCCGTGGTTGTTTGTGCATTGTTGAGCTTCCGGCTTCGAGCGTCTGACCTATATAGAAGGCCATGGGTGCTCTTTTCGCGGTGGTTCTGCTTCTGATCGGAGCCTTTCCGGACTCCGGGTGGACGCAGAATTTGCCTGCAAAGCCGGAGGTGCAGATGGCCAAGAATCCGAAAGACGAGGCGAAGGAACCACCGGGCGGACGGGCTATGGAGCGATTGCGCCAATTCGAGAACGCGCGACGTCCCGTCGATGGATCGCCTGGTCCTGCCAAGAAACGTGATGACGCCGAGCCGGGCGATCAGCACCCGGGCGGCCCAGACCGGGGGAAACGCGATGAAGGGCAAGGTCGATGAGCGGCGCGGCAAAAAACCGGTTTTCAAGGGCGGCAAGGCCCTTGTCCGCCTGTTCTACTTCGGAAGCCAGAGGCAGGCGAAGCTGAACGACGCGGCGATCGAGGCAAGCGGCGCGTCCAAATCCGCCGTTCCCAAATGGGCCACGGCTTCGTCCCATACGCGGTCACGCCAGAAGGGAGCAATCAACTCGGTTGAAGGCTTCTCGGAAGCCTACGCGTCAGTCGCGGTCGATCTGGCCAGCGCTCCGCCCACGGCGCCTACGGCCGCTCCCGGCATCAACCAGCCCGCTCCGCCGCCCGCGGCGTTGCTTGCACAATGGAAGAGCATCGGGCCGACCTACATCACCAACGGTCAGACCTACGGTGCCTCGCGCGTCGATGTGTCGGGTCGCGTGGCGTGTGTGGCGGTCGACCCTTCGAATAATTTGCACATGCTCTGCGGCTCGGCAGGGGGTGGAATCTGGGAAAGCACGGACGCCGGGGCGAACTGGCTGCCGCGCACGGACCATATGCCGACGCTCACGATCGGCGCGCTTGCGTTCGATCCCGCCAACCCCAAGATCGTCTATGCCGGCAGCGGTGAAGGAAATTTCTATGCCTCGCTGGGCGCGGGAGTTTATGTATCCGCGGACGGTGGCACGACGTGGAAGCTGCTCACGGCGGCTCCGTTCTCGGGCCAAGGCTTTTACGACCTCATTGTCGATCCCACCAATTCAAAGATTCTCTATGCGGCCAGCACCGACGGCTTTTACCTATCGACCAATGCCGGTGTGGCGTGGACGCGCAAGCGCTCGGCGCGTTGCTGGGACATCAGCGTTCATCCGAAAGCGGGCGGTAAGGAAATTCTCGCAGCCTGCGACGACGGCGTATTCGTCTCGGTCAATTTCGGCGCGAACTTCAGCGCGGTCAACCTCCCGGCGGCTCTGACACCACCCTGGACCAGGCTGGCCGTCGATCACTGTCCGACCGATGGCCGGATCGCATTCGTCTTTGGCGCCAAGGGAACATTCGGTCGACTTTATCAACGCTCCAGCACCGGAGCATGGACGCAGAAGACGATGCCGCCAAATCTATCGTTGAATCAGGCGTGGTACGATTGGCACGTCCGCGCGTCCGACAAGGTCGGCCAGGTCTATGTCGGGGCGATCGATCTCTGGCGGGGTGATCCGAAGGACAACGCTCTGAACTGGATCAATCTCAGCACCAAGACGGGGGCGAATTCGTCGAGCATTCACCCGGACCAGCACTGCCTCACGATCGATCCCAAGACCCCCGATACCATCTACGCGGGAAACGACGGCGGCCTGTTCGTGTCGCGTGACCGGGGAATCGTATGGAAGACCCTGAACCGGTCGCTGGGCATCACGGAGATCGAATTCATTGCCACGCGTCCCGATAACTCGAAATGGCTTCTCGCTGGCACGCAGGACAACGGCACCAATCGCTTCATCGGCAACCTCAACTGGGAACATGTCGCCGACGGTGACGGTGGCGACTGCGCCGTCAATCCATCGGAACCCAACGAAGCCTATCACACCTTCTATGGCATTCAGACGGTTGAACGCTCGACGGCGGCGGGCGCCTGGGCGACGTGGACGACGATCAATATCCCCGGCACCGGCTCCGCCTTGTTCTATCCGCCGCTCGAGGTCTTTGGTCGGACCGTCGCACGCGCCGGCGACCAGGCCTTTGTCTCGCGCAACAGCGGTGGCTCGTGGACGGCCGTCGGAGGCCTTGGCTTCGGCCCGGGCCAACTCGCGTCGGCCATGACCATGCCGACGGCGGACCGCTTTTTCGTCGGCTCCACCGGCGGAGCTCTGTGTCGCGTGGATTTCTCGGGGAACACCTGGACCGCATCGCCTCTGAAATCGCCGCGCGCCGCGTGGGTGAGCGATATCGCCGTCGATCCGCACGATCCCAAAACGTTGTGGCTGACCTATACCACGGTCAACGGTCCACGCGTGTATCAATCCCACGATGCGGGCGCGACGTGGGCCGATCGTACCACCAATCTTCCCCCGCTGCCGATCAACGCAATCTGCATCGACCCCAAGAACAGCAGCCGGGTTTTCGCGGCCGCCGACCTCGGAGTTTACGAGTCCGTGAATGGCGGCACGTCGTGGTCGGTGTTCGGAACCGGGCTGCCGAATGCCTTGGCCGTCGACCTCGCGCTCCACGAGAAGGACCGCGTTCTGTTTTGCGCGACCCGCAACCGCGGCTGCTGGATCATCGGCGTGTGAGGCGTCGCGCGAAGCTGGTGACGTCTTCCGCTGCGACGATCGCAATCGTCGCAACCCGCGGCGGCCCACTCAGGAGCCGGCCGGGCCTCGCCGCACGAGGCGCAGGAACCGTTCGCGCAACCACGGCACGCGGTTGATGATCACGCCGGCCAGGACGATGGTCGACGCAAGCACGATAAGGAGTTCGGTCGTGCCGTCGCCGCCGTCGGGGCTTGCACCGAAGAGTTGCTCGATCCAATCCATCACAGCCTCCGCCGAACGAAACCCAAACGTTGGAAACCCAAGCGTTAATCGTATCGTTCATGCAACCTTTACGCAAGCTGCGCCTCGTGCCGACGAGGGTGGTGCGCCGGCACCGGACGGCAGGCGGGCACGCGCAGATCGGAATTGCAGTCGGCGACAGTTGCGCGCCGCACGGGACTGACATGAGTGCGAACCAGTTCGCCGGGACGCCGCCAATCACGGTTGAAATCAGCTGGCCCGCATCTCCCCCCTGATCATGTCCGATGCCTTCTCGCCGATCATGATGGTCGGCGCGTTGGTGTTGCCGCCGACCAAGGTCGGCATGATCGAGGCGTCGACCACGCGCAGGCCTTCGAGCCCGTACACCCTGAGCTTCGGATCGACCACGGCCATGGAATCGTCGACGCCCATCTTGCAGGTGCCGACCGGGTGATAGACGGTGTCGACCCGCTCGCGCAGGATGGCGCGGATGTCGTTGTCGGTCCGGACATTGTCGGTGAACATGTCCTGCTTCTGCAGTGCGCGCAGGGCCGGGGTCTGCATCAGCCGCTGCGTGACCTTGTAGCCCGCGACCATGCTTTCGAGATCGGATTCCTCACCGAGGAAGTTCGGATCGATCAGCGGCGCAGCCAGCGGGTCGGCATTCGCGAGCGACACGCTGCCGCGGCTTTTCGGTCGCAGCAGGCAGACATGGCAGGAGAAGCCGCCGCCGCCGTGACGCTTGCGGCCGTGATCGTCGACCATCGACATGCCGAAATGCAGTTGGACGTCGGGAATGTCGAGGTCGGGGCGGGTCTTCAGGAAGCCGCCGCATTCGGCAAAGTTCGAGGTCATGCGGCCGCGCCGCTCGCGACGGTACTGCGCAATGCCGCTGAGGATCCGGCCGATCCCCTTGAGCGACATCGACGTGAAGTTGGGATTGTCGGACTTGTAGCTGAAGATGAAGTCGGGATGGTCCTGCAGGTTTTGGCCGACGCCGGGCAGGTGATGCACGCTCGCAATCCCGCGTTTGGCGAGTTCGGTCTGATCGCCGACACCCGAGAGCATCAGCAGTTGCGGCGACTGGAACGCGCCGGCGGCCAGGATCACCTCGCGACGGGCGCGGATCTCCTTGACCTCGTTGCCGCTGCGATATTTGACGCCGACCGCACGGTTGCCTTCGAACAGGATGCGGGTCGCGTGCGCCTTCGTCTCGACGCGCAAATTGGTCCGCTTGTCCATATGCGGGTGGACGTAGGCGCGCGCCGCGCTCCAACGCTCGCCGTTGCACTGGGTCACCTGATAGATGCCGAGGCCTTCATGGTCGTCGGCATTGAAGTCGTCGCGGACGCGGAATTGTCCCTCGCGCGCGGCCTGCAGGAAGGTGTCGTGGATCGGATTGTCGGTGCGCAGCTTGTTGACATGCAGCGGGCCGGCCTGGCCGTGATATTCGCCGCCGAAATCGGCATTGTTTTCCGCCCGTTTGAAATAGGGCAGCACGTCATCGAACGACCAGCCGGGATTGCCGAGCGAAGCCCAATGGTCGTAGTCCCAGCGATGGCCGCGGATATAGACCATGGCATTGATCGCGGAGGAGCCGCCAAGGCCGCGGCCGCGCGGCTGATAGCCGATGCGCCCGTTGAGGCCGGGCTGCGGCACGGTGTTGAAGGCCCAGTTGTTGACCGGGCCTGCGACCATGAACACCAGTGCGAACGGCGTGGTGACCACCCAGTTGTCGTTCCTGCCGCCGGCATCGAGCAGCGCCACCGAGGTCTGCGGATCCTCGGACAGGCGCCCGGCCACCGTGCAACCGCCGGAGCCGGCGCCCACCACCACGAAATCGAAAATATCCGTCACGCGCATTTCCCCCGATGTTTCTTGCTGTCATTCCGGGGCGATGCGAAGCATCGAACCCGGAATCTCGAGCTTCCGGGCTCGGCCCTGCGGGCCGCCCCGGAATGACGACCCCGAGCCTACGACAGGAACCGCAGCATCTTTTCCAGCCGCGCGATCTTGCTGCCATACGGTGGATAGAGATCGGCGAGCCGATTGAGCGCCGAGCGATAGAATACCGGCTTGAGCTTGCTCAAGGTGTTGAAGCCCCATTCGCCGTGATAGGCGCCGGTGCCGGAGGCGCCGACCCCGCCCATCGGCTGATTGATTTGCGTGAAGTGGAACAGGCAGTCGTTGACCGTCACGCCGCCCGACACCGTGCGGGAAAGCACCTCGTCTCGCGCGGCCCTGTCCCTGCCGAACCAGTAGAGGGCCAGCGGCCGGTCATGCCGATTGACATAGGCGATGGGCTCCTTGGCGTCGCGATAGCCGACGACGGGCAGGAGCGGCCCGAAGATCTCCTCCTGCATGATTGCCATGTCCGGCGTGGCGCCCACCACGATGGTCGGCGGGAATTTGCGCGGAGATTTCCAGGCGGGGTCATCAGGCCTTGCCGGCTGCATCACGTCAGCGCCCTTCGCCGCGGCATCAGTCACGAGTTCCTCGAGGCGAGCGTAATGCCGGTCCGAGATGATCGAGGTGTAGTCCTTGTTGGCGGGATCGGTACCGAACATCCGCCGCATGTGGCCCTGCACCTTGTCCGCGAAGTCCCGCACCGAACTCTCGGGCACGAAGGCATAGTCCGGCGCGATGCAGGTCTGGCCGGCGTTCATCAGCTTGGCATAGGCGATACGCTCCGCGGCCTCGTTGAGATCGGCCGAGCGGTCGACGATCGCGGGCGACTTGCCGCCGAGTTCGAGCGTGAGCGGGGTGAGATTGCGCCCGGCGGCTTCCGCGACCAGCCGCCCGACCCGGGTCGAGCCGGTGAAGACCAGGTGGTCGAACGGCAGCGTGGCAAAGGCTTTGGCGATCTCGTCCTCGACCCCGGTGACGATCATCTCGGCGGCGGTGAATTTGGCGGCGACGACCTCGCGCAGCAACGCGGCAAAGCGCGGCGTCAGCTCGCTCGGCTTGATCATCACGCGGTTGCCGGCTGCGATCGCGCCGATCGTAGGCGCGAGCGTCAACTGCAGCGGATAGTTCCAGGGCGCGATGATGCCGACGACGCCGAGCGGCTGGGGCAGCAGGCGGTTCTTGGCCGGCATGAACTGCAGCGCGGTCGCGATGCGCCGCGGCGCCATCCAGGTTTTCACGTGCCTGGCGGCGTGCTTGATCTCGCCGAGCAGGAACAGCGTCTCGGCGATGGTCGTCTCGGTGGCCGAGCGGTGGCCGAAATCGGCCGATATCACCGCCTCAAACCGCGCCTCGTTGTCGGCGATGGCGGCGCGCAGTCGCGTCAGGCGGTCAAGCCGCGCTTCCAGGGCAGGTGTGGGGTCCGTGCGCGAGGCCTCGAACATGACGTGAAAGGCGTCGTCCAGGGCTGCCAGCCCGGGGCTTTTCAGGAACTGGTCCATGGCGTTTCCCGTTGTTTATCGGGTACGAAGCTGGGCTTTTGCCGGCCGCGTGGCAAGAGCGCGCGTCTGGGTCGTTTTGGCACAATTTCGTTGTCATAAAATCTGAAAAAACCCGCTCTCAGCCCTTTCCAAAGTGGGGCAGCATTGGTACATACCCGTCGCACCCCGTTGGCTTTGGTCCCGGGTTGCCTTCTCAGGAAGCCTTTTTGGGACGGGATCGATCGGCGCGCCCGCGCGTTGGCCGGTTTCGCTTTGGAGCCTCTTGAAGGCGCGCAACGGTTTATCGCGGGGTGGAGCAGCCCGGTAGCTCGTCAGGCTCATAACCTGAAGGTCATAGGTTCAAATCCTATCCCCGCAACCAGACAACAAGCCCTTGAAAACAAATCGTTTTCAAGGGCCTTTTGTTGACCAGATTTTGACCGGAAAATCCGTTCGTGGAAGCGTCGTGGAAGCGGCAGGAGGAAAGTCGCGGCGTAAAATCGACGGGTCCGGCGCGACGTAATGACTCACTTGTGATCGGAGGCGCACTCCGAGTACTGCCATCGACGCCGCGATTTTGCGTCGGCTAGACGTACCTGGGCTGACGCTACGACACCGCACGGTCGCTTGATGCTGACCGTATTGGGCCGCCCCGCCGAGTTTGCGAACTGATCCGAACACGAACCGGGGAGGATCGCGAGCACGCGAAAGCGAGAGGGATGATCCTCGGTTCGCAAACCCAAGCTGACCAACGGAGAGAGGCAATCGCTCGTCGAGGGGTGGGAGAGGTCCTTTTCTTTGGCGCGCGCTATGGCGCGCGCCCTAAGCAGCAAGCCATTGCCAGATACGGACGATCAATTCTATGCCCTCGTTGTAGAGAGTTCGAAAGATTGACCGGCAGTCCGCTGCCTGTGGAACAGGAGGTCGGTGGTTCGAGCCCACCCAACTGTACCATACAAATCAATTGGTTAGAAAAATTCGAGCGGCATCCCAATCCCCGCTAGCTACCACGTAGCTACCATTAGGGCAGTGGCTTGCGAGACTGCCCGTCGCTCGTATGATTTTTGGCCGATTTCCGCAGAGCGCATCCAATTCGGCGAGAGCCGAAAAACAGCAACTCCACAACTGAGAGCGCCCAGCTTCTGCTCGCGGAGCACTCGTCGCTCGGGTCAGGCGTGTCCTAGGGCGATCGCACCTATCGGGGTTCCCATAGCCTAACTAGGCAGCCTTTGACGACTTCTGATCTTCAGTTGTGAGAGTCCGCCGCGTCACGTCAATCGCAGACGTGACCACGTGCTTCACGCCCTCGATGAATTCCTGAACATGCTCATATTCGTCACTCTCATTCGCGGGTTCCGGCACCCATCGTTCAAAGAGGCCTTCTATCTTCAGCCGACGATCGAAGGTGCTGCCGCTTCCGCGATAAGCATAGGCGACTTGCCAATCGGGCTGTGCTTTGTGTCGAAGTTGCCGGACGCAGAACTTTGGCGGATCTGTCGTTACGGGGCGCGGCCCCCTCGCGCTGCCGCGCGCATTTGAAGGAAGGGGAGGACCCCTTCGCGCAGGCGTCGCAAGCACTTCGCAGCGTCCGCTGGGGCATCCCCACGCATCCCCGATGTGCAGCAGCGAACCGTTGTTTTTGCAAGGCGCGGAAGCGTTCCTCCATCGGTGCTTATGCGGAGCATCCTGGGTTCGAGAAGGATTTCGCCTCTCTCGTGGCAGCCGGCATATTCGAATACGAAGATGGTATCCTGCGGGTCCTGCCGGCGGACAAGGACGAGGTCGCTGCGCACGCGGCCAGAGGGTTCACCGACCGCGCACAGTATTTCGCTGGCGTCGGAGGTGACGAGGCAGTGGAAGCGCTCGCCGTGGCCCTCTCCGCAACTGGAATTGAGCAGCCCACGCGTGTAGCGGAAGACGTCGTCGGCAAAGGTTCAGAGACACAAATCATTCCGCCTGGGCCAATCCTCGAACTGTTGTCCAAGCTCGCAGAGGAAGGAGAGCTGGTTGCCGTTTCCCGAGCTTGGCGCGTGTTTAGAATGGTCCATCCAGAGAGCGCCGATTTACTGCGCGACTCGGTGCCGGCTAAGATCTTGTCACCCTATCTCACCCGAAACCGCGGGATCGATCCCGGGAGGATGGTCGGGTTTATCTCGACAAGCGCGGAATGGTTAGAAGCGGCGAAGGCCGCCCTGCACGATCCGGCGCACTTTAAGAAGACCGTCGACGAGATGGCTGACGCGATAGCGGCGACGCGTTAGACGGCGGGAATTGAGTCGCCTTTAAGATTCGCGATTTCGGCAGCGATCGGGTATCGCTGCCTTCAGTCGGGCGATAGGGCGCGAAATGCTAATCCATACTGTAGTCGTCGATGGACCTTTAGCGCTGCGAATGCGGCGCCTCGATGCGGCTCGCGAAGGAGCCACGGGTCGGCAGGTCCTGACGCTGCCGCTTCTCGCCGCACGCCTTGCCGGCGGCTTTGTGTCGCCAGCCCCGCACGAGGTCCTGTATCTGACTATCAGGCAGGCGCTTGAGGCGGGCGGATACGAGGACATTGGCAAGGTTTCCGAACTCCCGGGGATGCCCGCCGCTGCGCTATCTGCGCTCCGGGACTGGTGGGACATGGAGGCCCCGACTTCATTTCCCGACAACGCCCGCCTTAGAGACTTTGTGTTGCTCGAACGCCGCGTCCGAGACGAACTGCCGTCTGGAATGCTGACGCCTCCCGATTTGGTCAAAGCTGCCCTGGCGCGACTTCGTTTCGCTCTCAAAGTACTCGGGGCCGTCACTATACAAGACGTCCCCAAAATCCAAGCCGTTTGGCATCCGCTCATTCAGGCGCTCTGCGATGTCGTGCCGGTGCGATGGATTGCATCGCAGCATAGCCGGCGAGACTGGTTCACTGGGGACACCCAAACGCGTCCATCCGGCACAGCATTGCTTGGCTCCGCAGACCTCTGTGCCGATCCGCGAAACGAAGTGCGGGAATCATTGCGTTGGGCGCGTGAGCTTGTGGCGGACGGAAAAGCCGCGCCCCACGAGGTCGCCATTTCGGCCGCCTCGCCGTCGGCTTGGGACGATGCGTTTATGGTTCTCTCGCGCGATGCAGGGATGCCCGTGCATTTCACGCACGGCATTCCGGCGCTAGCAACCCGTGAAGGGCAGGCCTGCGCTGCACTCGCGGACATCCTGCTACGCGGGCTGTCTCAGGAACGCGTGAGGCTCCTAATTGCCCGGCTGCCGCGCGGCCCAGCCAAGGAAAACTTGCCCAGCGACTGGGCCAAAGGCTTGCGGCGAAACGCGGCGCTGACCAGTCCGACGCTTTGGCGGCATGCTCTGGAGCAAACTCGAGACGAACGGGCAAATGGCGACCTTGCGGAACGGACATTGTTGCCGATTCTCGAAGCCTTGGCCGGCGGGATTGCGTCGGCAGAGGGAGTAGGGCGCCGTCTTTTGAAGGGGCCGGCGCAGAGCCTGTGGCGGGATGCTTTGCGCATGGCGCCCCCACAGGCAATCGAGCTCTCCTTGCAGGCTCTGCGCGTTGCCGATGGACGCGAGCCGGGAAATTCTATCGCGTGGGGACCCGCCCGTCACGTGGCGGCGGCCCCGCGCGCATATGTTCGCCTCGTCGGGCTGGATGCGAACGCGTGGCCCAGACGGTCGAATGAGAACCCGTTGCTACCGCAACATCTGCTTGGGCAATTACGACTTCCGTCCGCTGAAGCAGCCGAAATTGACCGGATGATGCATGACATCATCGTCGGCCAATCGACCAACTACTCGCTGTCACGCGCCTATAGGAGTGCGACTGGATCGCTGCAAGCAGCCAGCACATTGTGGCCGAGAAAAGCAGAGCGCGTCGTCGGGCGGAGCGCGATACCCCCGCACGCTTTCAGCGAAAGCGATCGTCTCTACGCGCGGTCCGTCGACGCGGGCAAAGATCCCCAAGTGCGGGCAAGTCGTGCCTGTTGGCGCGCCTGGTGGGATGGCGAGCAACACACGGCTCATGACGGGAAGGTTCGTGCCAACCACCCGCTCGTTGTCGATGCCCTTACCGAAGTTCAATCCACGACTTCTCTCCATCGCCTTCTATGCGATCCGTTGGGGTTCGTCTGGGAATACGCCCTTCACTGGCGCGAGCCGAATCTAGACCCTCAGCCCCTCGCTCTAAATCATCGCGCTTTCGGCGAACTCGTTCACGCTCTTATTGCGGGCGTGTTGCGATATGGCGCACCAAAAAATATCGATGAGATTGAGATTACCCTAGATCGAGAGGCAGCCCTTCTTACCGAAAGCTGGCTAATCACCAGAGCCGTTCCACCGGGCCTTCTCTGGCGTCATACAGTGGAGATGGCACGCGAGAGAGCGCTGCGAGGACTCAAAGATGCAATCGGTGAACCGCGCGGCAGGAGTTGGACCGAGCTTTCGTTTGGCGAGCCCGATGACGGACCTCATCCGTGGACCACACTCTCACCAGTCCAGATCGGAAAGACCGGAATTGTCTTCCGTGGACGAATTGATCGCCTTGACGAAGACGCGGCACGCGGCGCGGCCGTCGTCACGGATTATAAAGTTGGGACGGCGCCCGAGCGGAAGAAGCCAGTCGTGTTTGATCGTGGCGCAGAACTCCAGCGTGTCTTCTACGGCCTCGCAGTGCAGTCTCTCCTTGCTGATGTTCGCAGCGTGAGCTCGCAGTTGACTTACCTAAAGCACGACCCGGCGCGGACGTTAAGCCTTACGAACGAGGAACTTGAGAAGGCGATTGACCAGGCGGTCCAATTCACGGCGGCCGGCGTTCAGCTGCAACGCAATGGCCAGATTGCGCCAGGGCCTGCGCCTTTGTTCTTTGATCCGCTTTCTATCGCCCTGCCAGCGGAGCTCGAAGCTTACCGTCGCGTAAAGCGTCGTCTATTTGCTGGAGTGAACAGCGCGCTAGACAAACTTTGGAGTAGCCCGTGAGCGTGCCTGACCTCGATGCCCGCAGACGCGCGCTCACTGATTTTGAGACCAACATGCTGGTCGAGGCTGCGGCCGGCACTGGTAAGACGTCATTGATGGCCGCGCGCGTCGCGATGATGATCGCAAGCGGGATTGATCCTTCAAAAATTGCAGCGATCACCTTCACCGAACCGGCGGCGAGCGAGCTGGAGGCGCGAATACGCTGGACAGTCGAGGAGCTTCGCCACGGAAGGACGCCGCCCGCACTCGCCGGAATTCTCTCACTGCCGTTAGACCCAGCAGAGCGCGCGTATCTTGATGAGGCAGCACCACGCATCGGAGAAATCACTGCCACGACCATCCACGGGTTTTGCCAGGGAATTCTTCGTTCGCACGGAATAGACGTGGGCCTCGATCCAGGCTCGCGTGTCGTGGACGCGATCATTGCCAATGCACTCTTTGACGAAGTGCTCGCAAATTGGCTGAAGGAGATGCTGGTCGCTGACGAAACAGAGGGCGGTCCCATCGGTGTCCTTGCCAAGGATGACCCGCTGGGGGTGGTCGAGCGTGTCCGCGAACTTGCCATCCTCCGGCGAGAGCATCGCAGCGCGACCGTGCCGGCACCGGACTTCTCAACTCGCCCGGACAAAACTTTCGCAGACGCCGTCTCTGCATTTGCCCGCTGGCATGTCGCGGGACCAGGAGAGACGTGGACGGCAGGTCTCATCGCGGATCTTGAGCGCCTTTCTGCGTTTTTTGCAGGCGATCACGCCACCGCGGGTTTTTCCGCGTTGTGGCGCCTGACCCAGCCGCCCCGTATCGGCATGATGCGGCAAAGAAGCATCGACTTGCTGCCTTATGACAGGATGCGCGCTTGGAAGCAGATTCTTGGCGAGACGGATGGACGGCGTCGCGCAAATGAAGCGGTCGAACACTTCGAGACGGTTCGCGCCGCGTATCGAACGTTGATTGGTTGCATTGCGCAAGGTCTGGCGCATGAATTGGCTGCACATCTGACCGGGGTGATCGAGGCCTACGACCGACGCAAGCGAGAGGCGGCCGTTCTCGATTTCGATGACTTGCTACGTCAGGCGCGAGCGCTTGTTTGCGAGAATCCCGATATTCGCGCTTGGCTCGCCGGCCGGTATGCCTACCTGCTGGTCGATGAATTCCAGGATACTGATCCCGTGCAGGCGGAGATCGTTTTCTGCCTCGCTGCGGGTTCGCAGCCCGCGACTTGGAGCAGCGCATGCTTGCGCCCTGGAGCGCTCTTTTTGGTGGGAGACCCCAAACAGGCGATCTATCGATTTCGCGGTGCTGACATTGAGTCTTACGCCCTCGCGAAGTCCGTACTTGGAAAGGCCGGCAACGGTTGCGTACTATCGATCACCGCGAATTTTAGATCCCGGCCAGACGTCATCACGCACGTCAACCACGTGTTCAGCGACGTTCTTGGAAAGGCGGGCCAACCGGGTTTCGTCCCGCTCGCACCGACCCTTATGCTGCCGCCACTGCCGATCAGTGCAGCGGCGAAGCTGACGATCGATGTTCCACGTGATGCCAACGCGGAGGAACAGCGCGAAGCGGAGGCGGAAGCTGTTGCCAGGCTGTGCGCGCGCCTGATCGGCGCCCTGAAAATCCATCATCCGGATGGAACTGAGCGATACTTGCGCGCAGGCGACATAGCGCTGCTTGCTCCTACGCACACCGATCTCTGGCGTTACGAACGCGCCCTCGAAGCGCAACGCATCGCGGTCGCCTCCCAGGCAGGTCACGCGCTCTTCCGGCGCCAGGAGCTTCAGGATATGCTCATCCTGGTTCGTGCGCTGGCGGACCCGCTCGACACTCTGGCTTTCGGCGCGCTCATGCGAGGTCCCGCTGTCGGGCTCACCGATGAAGACCTTCTTGATATTACGGCAGCGCTCTCCCCCGACGAGGATGGGCGCCGGCGCTTCCAGTTGCGGACCTCAGCGGACGAGGTAGTCAACCCTCTCGCAAAGGATGTTCTGTTGAAACTCCAGGCGCTGCATCGCCTTGCCGCCGAACTCACGCCGATGCAGCTCGTCGCTTTCGCAATTGAGCGCCTGAACCTGAGAGTGATCATGGCGGCTCGGCATGGCCAGCGCAACGCGCGCGCGCTCGCAAACCTTGATGCCGTCGTCGAGCTCGCCAGACCCTACAATGTCGCCGGGCTGCGCGCGTTAGCGCTCGATCTCCAGCGCGGATGGCTGAGCAAACGCCGGCATCCGGAAGGGAGAGTGGACGCGTCCGAGGACTCGGTGGAGATCGTCACCATGCACAGCGCCAAGGGGCTGGAATGGCCCGTGGTCATCACCGTGAACTCGTCGACGCAGTTCAAGCCCCAGGATCAGTTCGTCTATAGGCAGTCAGACGATACAATTCACTGGATCGTCGGAGGGATCGAGCCGCCCGAACTGGCTACCGCCCGTGAAGAGGAGGACTTTCGCGAGGCGCGGCAGCGCGAGCGGCTCTGGTATGTAGCAACGACGCGTGCCCGAGATCTCTTGGTGATCCCTGACCTGCCGGGCGCTCCCTCGCGATCGTGGTCGCGGGTGATGGATCTGGGGCAAAAGCGACTTTCCGAGATCCGAGCTGATGCGTTGCCCGAGCCTGTCATGAGCGCTCCGCAGCCCATCGCCAACAGTCAGACTGTGGCGGTATTTGCTGCAGAAGGCGACCGATTGGCCGCCGCTTCACCGCCGATCGTATGGGACCGTCCGAGTGACCGCGATGCTGATCGCAGCGCCGACTTTGTTGATGCATTCGTAGTCGATGCGGGCACCGACGTGACCGTGCGAATTGTAGGAGCGGGCGCCCGTCGGGGCACGATCCTGCACAAGCTTATGGAAGAGCTTCTCACGGGTGAACTTGAGCGCCTTCGTGAAGAGGTCACCCGTCGCGCAATCGAGCTGCTTGCTCAACTGCAATCCGATGACCCGACGGATGCCGGGCCCGACGCGGTCGAAATGGCCGAGGCGGCACTGCGCACATTGGCCTTGCCGGAGCTCGCGCCCTTCCTCGCGCTACTAGTGCCCGAAGTTCCGCTCTGGGCGGCAAACCTGCCGCGTTATCTTGCGGGTCGTGCGGATGCTGCTGCAATCGAGGGAGAGCGCATTATACTCGTCATCGACTGGAAGTCCGACGTGAACCCCGCGGCGGCGGCACACAGTGCACATGTGGCACAATTGCGCGACTATCTGCGTATCACAGGGGCCGAGCGGGGCGCGATCGTCTACATGTCGGCGGCGCAAGTTTCCTGGGTCGAACCATCATAGCTTGACTTACCAGGGCGGATTGAGAATTGGCGAGGGCGAGCAAACCAAGACCCGGCGCGATCCACGAGTCATCGCGACGTAGAGATTGCATGCGTTCAGAGCGCCCGCATTGAGAACAACCGAGATGTCGGCTTCGAGACCTTTTAGTAGCAGGGTGCTTCCGACGGAACGCTTGGCGAGCGGCCGTCCGATGAGCCGAGAGTATTCCCGGATCGTCACCGTCGCCTCTCGAAACGATGGCCCGTCAGGAGAGGCTGCAAGTTGCAGAGCCCGCTGTGCGGCCGCCAGCACTGCAGGGCGGTAGCAGCGAACCCCGCCGGCACGATTGATGGTGGAAAGGATATCTGCGACGTCTGCAAGTGACCGCGATGCTTCAAATCTCACGGCCGCTTGCTCGATACCGGAAAGGGGCCGCCCCAGATTACCGGCACGGGCTGCCGCAACCGACTGTACTAGGTCGTTTGCGTTAAAGGCGCTCATCAAGCTCTCTGCAAAACCGGCCACGGCGGAGAGCGCTTCGGGTCTCGCAACATCGAGGGCACTGCCAAAATCCGTGAGATCGCGCAGGTCCACAGCCTCGACCGTCACGGCTCCCTCGACTTGCCGAGCGAAACGACGCTGTCCCCGAGGGTCCGTGCTGTCGCCGATGATCAAAACTTTTGTGTCGCCCGGCGCGTCCACATCGGCTGCCGCCCGCCGCAGCGCATCATCCTGGCGACCGTCAAGTTGAATCCACTGTACACTGCCAGGTGCGCTCCGAAGATCGATGGGTTTGCCCGACGCGAGGTCGGGCCGTATCGACAGCAGCCACTGACCTAGATCGTGCGCGCCTGCGTTATTCCACCTCCAGGGAATGCCAAGTTCTCCCGCTTTAGGAAAAAACGAGAGTACGTCCGTCTGCCAATCCGCAAGCGGGTCGGCGACGTTAAATCCGAAGATTGCCTGAAATGGATCTCCAACGATGGCTATCGATAGACTCTGAGCTAACCAGGTTACAAGAGCATGCTGGCGGATCGAACAGTCCTGGTACTCATCTACAAATAGGTGATCAAAACTGGCGGCGAGAATGTCATTAAGATGACCGGCCGCAACGAGTCGCGCCGCCGTGTCGCGGATGGCTTCATAGTTCGGCCGGGCGGCGGTCACGATTCTCGGATCGTGCCCGGCTCGCTGAGGAAACGTCGATATAAGTCTGATCGCGAAGCCGTCGAGCGTTGCAGCACGATAGGCGCTCGGCTTGACGCCTGCTCTTTCCAGGCGGCCGCGGAGGGCGGCGACCCCCGCATTGGTGTGTGTCAGCACCAAGATGGGTTTTGACCCGTCATGCCGTGCCAGAGCATCGGTGATGAGCTGGGTCTTGCCGCAGCCGGCTGGTGCTAGCACCAGCCCACGGCCTATCGTGCGCAGGTCGATGTCAGCGGCCGCCATCTTCGACCCAGTCCAGAACGCCGTCCATGACGGTGGTGAGACTGGCATCCGCCTCGTCGTAGGCAGGACCAACGATAGTCCGGCCCGCCGTCTCCATCGTGCTGATGGTTTTCAGCCATCCAAAGCGCGCTGCTGCATTTCCGAGCAGGGTACGGCTGGCGGGGCTGAGGCCGCTAAAGAGCGCCTCGGTTTCCAGATCGTGCAGCGTCTTTGTGCCATTGGAAATTGTTTTGACATGCGCTTCAATCAATGCGCGGTCTTTCGCTTCAATGGCAAGATTCAGGAGTTGGCTCGCGGGCCCGTCCGGGAGTGCGGCGAACAGTTCTTGTTCGAGGGCGCGGCCACCGCCCCATGCGAACACCTTGCCGCCACCAGCAACAAAGGCAGCCTCGGCACCCGGTGGGGGGGGCTTGTCGCTGTCTCGCAGGATCGCTGTTCGGTAGCCCAGAGACTGCAGAGCGATGCCACGGCTGAAGGTTTCATCGCCATTGCCGTTCACCAAAGTTGCACCACAAGCCGCATGCGATTTTTCGCCGGCAGCAGTGAAGTGCTGATCCAGACCGCGCATCAAGCCGATTTCGCTTCCGCCCTCGCACACTACAATGGAGGAGGCGAGCAGTGCATGGGCGTGGGCGCGGATCGTGCCCTGTACGTTCCCGGCGCCGCTGGCACGGCGGACGGTATGCTGCCCGCCATTCCTGCGGACGATATGGAGCTGGTGTGCGCTCAGCTCGGTCACGGCAATCGGCGAGTGGCTTGTGGCAAAAACCTGCAGCGGGGGTACGTCTTCCTTGGCGCCCAGCGCACCGAGCAGGCGAATGATCCGGTGCGGCTCGAGCCCATATTCCAGTTCGTCGATCAGAAACGTCGTCGCCTTCTCGGCCGCCTTCCGCTGCAGAGCGGCGATCAGCAGCCGCGACGATCCGAGCCCGAGAGCCCGTAGCGGCACACCCCCTTCATCATGGAGCGAGATGGTGCCGCCCGTGAAAGTGACCGAACCGGCATCGATCAACGCCTGCACGGCCTTTCCGACGGGTACGCCCATATCCCCTGCCGCTGCCGTGACGAGTTTGAGAGGCTCCTCGAGCTCTTCGAGTTCCTTTTGGTCAAAGGCGTCGCGCATCTCACGAGCTGCCCGCGTCAGCTCCTTTGATGCATCCGCCTTGCCCTCTGTCAGCTTGGTCAGCACGGAACCTCTCCGCCACGTCAGATGCATGCCCCCCGTGATGCCAAGCCTGGCCGGAGCGATACGCGTGCGATCAGCCCAGTTAAGATTGCGGACCCGACCTGAAGCCTGGGCACGCGGCGAGACAAGCGTCCATTCCGGCTCGAGGTCGTCCTGGACTGTAAGCTGGAGCGTCAGGGCGGCTTCGAGCGCGGCACCGGGTTCCGGTTCCACCAACCCGGTGGCCGGATCGAAGCCAACGAGGAAGTCGCCATACGCGTCGATGTTCTTCAGAGGGTCATCGAGAGCGCCAAGAGTCACCGCAATGCGGATAGCGCGGCCGAAATCGAGGGCATGGAAATCGGCGTCAGTGAAGGAAAGCGATCGGCGCGCGCCAAGGCAAAGATCGATGGCATCAAGAATCGTCGACTTGCCGCTGTCGCCTGGTCCGATCAGGCAGTTTATCCCCGGACCAGGTACCCAGCGAAGCGTCTTCACCGCTCGAAAATTCTCAATCTCAAGCGCACGGACCAGCGCCATAGGGCGTTCTTTCTGCTCGTTCGTCAGGGGAATACGCACTCGAACGTGCAGAATTCCGCTGCTGTCAGCCAGCCTGCACCAGCCGAGATGAACTTGACTTACAATGCAAATGCATTGCATCCGATGATATAGAGATGCAAGGAGCCGGTCATGGCCAAGACGGCGGAAATTTTGGAAATCCCCGCCACCATCACCGAGCGCGGCCAGACAACCGTGCCGGCCGCTATCCGAAAGATGTTGGCCCTCGGCAAGCGTGACCAAGTCGTGTCCCTTGGCCTCGCTGACAGCACTGTCGCGCGGCAAGGGCTCGGTCAAGGGTGTCAAGGTTGATCACGACGCAGCGCTCCCGGATGACGAAGGGTGAGCGACGACACCATCGAAATCAATGGTTGGAAAATCTATGCGCACTCGCTTTTCCTCGATCAACTCGAGGCGATGATCGAAAAAATAGAGCGAGCGCGCAAGAAGGATCCAAAAGACTATAAGAAGCGGGCCGCAAAACTCCTTGTCGCCGTGCTGAAGGTCGCGTTCGAGGAGATATTCCCGACGATCCAACCCGGGACATCAGGGTGGGACGCTGGGGCCGCAACGCGGGCTCTTCCGCTGGCCAGCTTGACAATTGAATTGCCCGGGGTACGCTACCAATGGCTGCATTGTCTTAGGAGGTCGAAATGAAGGCCACTGTATTGTCTGCAAGCCAAGTTATTGCGAATGCGGTCAAGGAGGGTCGCTTTGCGATCAAGGGTTCGGAGGCACGGCTACTCAGATATTTTGCCGCCGGAGCGGGTGGTGGATCCGGTTTCATAGTTGATGGCGACCTTGATCGCTTTGCAGAGTACTTCTTGTTGGCGGCATCCGGAGTATCGGGCGCCTTGACCGAGGCGGCAGCAAATGGGGCAAGTGGCTTCGTTCTAAAGGGCGATTATCAACTTGCTTGGTCGAAACGTTTTTTTGAGAACGCTGCAACGGGCGCGTCGGGCTTTGTCGTCGAAAAGACGAAATAGCAGACGTTCGTAGTTTCCGTGGGATTGACACGGACGCGTGCAGTGCTGCCGGTCCCAATTCAAATGTCAGGCATACACACTCTAGTTGAAAAGCGCGCTCAAATTTCTCCAAGCAGCATTGCTGTTGGCTGTGAGAATCGAAACAGCAGTTACACCGATATCGTTGACCAGGCCAACCGAATAGCTCAGGCTCTCATTGCTCTTGGAGCACGAGAGGGGACGTTCGTTGGTATTGTCCAGCAGCGTTCCTCGGAATTTATCGCATCAGTTTTGGGTGTCCTGAAGTCGGGTGCTTGTTGTGTCCCGATAGATAGTGCCAATCCGCTTGACCGCATGCGGTACATTGCTGGCGAAGCCAGCCTCCTGGCATATCTTGTCGACGATTCAACAGCGGCAACTGAGTTAGAAAACTCTCGCCGGCTTCACGTTCTAGAGGCAATTGAATACAGTAACTCAAGGCGCTGCAGTCCAGTGGTTGCAGATAGCTCGCCAGCGTTTTTGTTTTTCACCTCAGGATCCACGGGAAGGCCTAAGGGCGTGCTCATGTCGCATGGCGCGCGCATAGCAAGCGTCCTTTGGTTGAACCAATGTTTCGGCGCTCCCCGAACACATCTCTTTAAATCATCTATTGGCCAGAACCCCATGGTCCGGGAGATATTCTGGCCGCTCGTGACTGGTGGTACCTCCGTCGTTGCCCCAGGATCGACGCACATGGACATGGGATATCTTACCCACCTCATGCGTGCGCATAACATGGAGGTGGCGGGTTTTACTCCCTCGATGCTCAAGGTCTTCCTCGAAGCGGTATCACCCGAGGACTGCCAGAGCATTAAATATCTAATCTGCGGTGGTGAACCCATCGATCGCGCTACGGTAGATCACTTCTTTACTAGAATGCCAAATGCCCACCTCATGCGCTTCTATGGGCTCACCGAAGTTGGTATGGCACTCCATCTAGATGTCCGGCCTGAAAGTGACCATAGATCGCTTGGGTACCCGACGTATATGAACGTTCATGTTCTCGACGGCAATCTTAGACCAGTGCCGGACGGGCAGATCGGAGAATTGTGCATTTCTGGCGTGGGCCTGGCTGACGGATACTTTAAAGATCAATCTCGAACTGACGCCAGCTTTCTCAATGACCCGTTTACTCCCGGGCTAAAGATGTTCCGTACCGGAGATCATGTTTTCAGGACGAAGGAAGGAGAATATATCTACCAAGGCCGACGCGACCGTATGATCAAGCTTAGAGGCGTTCGCGTTGAACTTAGTGAGATTGAAGACGCCGTCTGCCGATTGCCACCTGTCTCGAAGTCGATAGCGATGGTGACTGACAAAGGTGGCCGAGTTCAACTTCATTGTTTCTGCACGTTGAAATCTCCCGCGACATACACGTCAAATCGAATAATCTCTGAACTGCGTCAGCAACTGCCTACAACAATGATGCCCCACAGAGTTCACATTGTTGAGGCAATTCCGCTCTTGCCAAGTGGAAAAATTGACTATCGCAAGCTTGAATTGCTCACAAGTCAGCGTCCCCAACGCAGCGACGAAGATCATCTCGCCGAGGTTCCAAGATCATTCGAGAGAATTCTGGGAACGGATAACATCTCGCTCGAAGATCGCATTTACTCTGATCTCGGCGCCGATTCACTAATCGCAATCGAATTGGCGATCGCGTTTGAGCAGCAGTACGGAATCGAACTAAGTTCGGAATTATTGAAGAATGATCCCTCTATCGGCGAGATTTTGAATCGTGCAGCCGTCAATCACGGCGAAAATCCCTCCGATGCAGGCAGGCCAGCAGATCGCCGAGACCAGCAACCGGCAAGCTTTCAACTAAGCGCCGCGCAGGTAATTGCTCTTCGTTCTCCCGCGCCTTGGATGCATTTTCTGCTGCAGATAGAGGGTAATCTAGATCCTGAGCGGTTGGAGGCCGCGATCGACATATGTCTTAGAGAAAATCAGCTTGCCGGCTTGGAAGTGGACGCGAGCAGGGAGTTGGTTATAGGCCAAGACACGACCGTTGCCAACGACGCTATTGAATTGATTGTGCTGAACGGCTCGAAAGAAGAATGCGTGCTAGCAGCTCATTCTCTTTTGGATGAGTTTGCTCGCTGTTCTGACGATTCGCATGTTCCATTGAGATTAAGAATTGTGTCGGTTACTCCGACCAGCTTTGTCGCGCTTTTCAGATTCAGCGCGCTATTCTTTGATGGCTATTCAATAGATTTATTTTGCCGTCGCGTCAGTCAAATTTACGAGGCCTTCTCCCCGGTCGAGGTGACAACTCGAGGAATCAAGATCTCGCTCGCGGATGTTTCGCGCTGGGAGCGCGCAACCTATGGCGATCTCTCCTTCCTAAGGGATTCGTTTGTGCGCGAACAGCAGGCCCTTCGGGAATCATGGCGAGGGGTGCCATCCCGTGAACACGTGGGATTCGACCGCTCTCGTTCCGAAGCGCGCGTGGCTCGTAAAATGTTGAGCAAGGAAGTTGGCGAACAGATAGTGCGGCTTGCTGGGAGCGCGCAGATATCCCGTACGCGCATGTTCTTGGGGTTGTTCGCGCTAGGGCTTGCTCGGTTGCATGGATCACAGAAAGCTGTGCTGGATGTGATGAGCAGCAATCGGGTTCAAGAAGGTTTTCGTCGCACGATAGCCCCGCTATCGGTTCGTATCCCGCTTTTGTTCGATTTCAGATCAAAGAGCACCTCCGGGATCTTCGAAGAGTTTCGAGTAGCGACTGAGATTCTGCATGTCCAGCATCCGCCGCTCCCGTTGCTGATCGCTGCGACGGAAGGTGAGACATTTGCCGCGCCGCGCATATTGGTCTCTCAAATAGTGGGCGGGATGACAGGACTTTCGTTGGCAGGTAACACAATTGCGCTACCAAAAGAAGATACGTCGGACGCTCAAACGCACGTAATTGATTCGTTCACGGATCTAATAGTCAGGTTTTCGTCAGCATCAGATGGCTGGATGCTCAAGTTTATTCATAGGGACGGCGCGGAACAGACCGCATTGATAGATTCGATAGTCCACGAGTTATCCTCAACCGTTGGCGCCTTCGACGACCGCAAGTCAGGCTAACACTAGGCAATGAGAACTGACGATGTCCCGAATAAATTCGTTTTTGCAGGTTCCTCCATCGAATGAGTTCCCCCTTAACAACGTCCCAGTTGGGATGGCGAAATTTCGTGGGAGGTCGGAGAAGTTTGCTTGCACGCGCATCGGGGATTTTGTCATTCGGCTTGATGTTCTCGAAAGTAGCGGTCTGTTACGCTTGCCGTTGACGGCTGACGACAGTGTATTCGCGACTTCATCACTCAAGGCGTTTGTTTCTTCGGGGCCAGCAGTTTGGCAGCACTTTCGTTCTTCGATTCAAGGGATCTTTGGCGAAGGTAGTTCCTTGGCGGGTGATGATCGAGTCTCGCATTGCGTTCGGCCGGTATCGGACGTTGATATCACAATGCCGATGGAGATAGGTGCGTTCACGGATTTTTATTCCTCAAAGCATCATGCGGCCAACCTCGGTCGTATCCTGCGCGGTAACGACAATCCGCTTCAACCGAACTGGCTGCACCTGCCGGTCGCGTATGATGCCCGTGCGAGCTCAGTTGTCGTCAGCGGCACGCCGCTTCGGCGACCGAGGGGGCAGATTCGTCCAACGCCTGAAGCATCCCCCGAATTCGCGCCGACCCGAAAGCTTGATGCGGAACTCGAGCTTGGAGCAATAATCGGAATCGCCAATAGCCTTGGTGCTCCTGTTCCAATTGAAAAGAGTCTTAGTCACGTATTTGGATTCGTGTTGCTCAACGATTGGAGCGCCCGGGACATACAGAGCTGGGAATACCAGCCGCTCGGCCCCTTCCTGGGCAAAAGCTTCTGCACCACGATTTCACCTTGGATAATTATGACGGAAGCACTTGATCCGTTTCGTCGTCCGGTCGGTGTGCAGGAGCCTCAACCCCTGCCGTATCTCTTTACGCGCCCCGACTATTTGTTTGATATCGAACTTGAAATGGGGCTCAAGACGCCAACGATGAATGACTTCGAAGCGGTATGCCAAACGAATGCGCTGAATCTATACTGGACGATCGCGCAGCAAATTGCGCACCACACCAGCAACGGGTGCAATCTGCAGGTCGGCGATTTGCTGGGTTCCGGTACGATAAGCGGGACCGAACAAGGGCAGCTAGGTAGTTTTATGGAGAACAGCTGGAACGGAACACGAGATGTGATGCTGACCAATGGTGAGCGCCGCCGCTTTCTATTGGACGGAGACGAAGTAAGGCTTAGCGGGCGCTGTAGAGGTAGTGACTACATCATTGGATTTGGAGATGCGTCGGGTAAGCTTCTCGCTCCCATCGAGCCTGTTGGATCATAAACGCTCAAGTGCCTGCGAGATCGGATCACCATCGATGGAAATCTTGCTCTGCGTCTAGCGGTTATCACAAGGTGTCTGTGGACATTCAGGCGAAAGGATCGGGGGATCGAATGGTACTTGAAGGGGCATTGACCGTGTTCGGTGTTGGCTGTGCTGGGGGTGTTGTGGCCGAAATCCTCCACTGGTGGAATCTACGGGAAGCTGCACAGCTTCCTACCTATCGTCTCAGCCTGTTCTATTGGGGGGTCACGCTTGCCATGATTATTGCCGGCGGCTTCGTAGCATGGCTTTATTTCGGAGGGCGCGCAGAGGGGATCATTTCCTTTCATGTCGGCATCTCCACGCCGCTCATCCTGCAAAAGTTGGTGACGAGTATCCCTCAACCCGGAGGCGCCAGAAACATTGTAGCTAGGCCCGCGCCAAGCTTGCGGAACTTCTTCACTTGGTAACATGGCGAGAATCGCGGCATTTATCGTCGGTATCGGCGCCTACCGCGCGACCAGCGGAACGGGGCTCTCCCAGCTTCAGTTTGCCGTTAGCGATGCGGACGGCATCGAACAGTATTTCCGAACGTGCTGGCCACGGGCCGGCGATCTAACCCTTGTTCGAATCTCTGAAGACAAAGCGACCGCCACAGAGATTGAGAGTCGCCTGAGATCGCTCGCGGCGAGCGGTCCTTACGAACTCTGCTGGCTATTTTTCGCCGGTCACGGTTGGGTGGATGATGCATCCGCGGGATTTCTTGTTCAGCCTGAACATGAGTACAGCGGTCTTCCCCTCCTGCCCGCCGAGACCTTGGATCGCTTACTGGGAAAAATCGATGCAAAGAGGACAATCCTGATTCTCGATTGTTGCTTTGCTGAGGGGCTCGTTCGGCGTATGTCGTATTTTGCTGCACTCGGCCAGAGTGACGCGCGCCTTTATGTTGCCTCATCGCGAGAAAGCCAGCGTACTTGGGAGGACATAGGGGTAAAGCATGGTGTGTTTACTGCGCACTTGCTTGATCTTCTCAATACCGGGAGCGCCGCGCAATTTAGCAGCCGCAAGTCTCAATTGGATGTCGATGCAGAGCTTTTCCCAGCCTTGTGCGCGCAGGTTCCTCTCTACGTGTTCCAGCAGAAAAATGGAGCCCGACAGGAGCCGGTGAAGGGAGGTGTGTCGAGCTCCGCAATAACCCTGCCCGTCGCAAGTGCAGCCCGTCGTGTTCGGGATCGAACCGTCCTTGAGACTGTCGCCATACGGTTGCGCCAGGCTTTGGCTGGCCTTGCCACCGGGGGTCTAGCGTTGCTGTTGCTCAGCTATGCTCTATTTTACTACATTGAACCTGGAGCCAGCGGCACGTTGGTTGTACGTCACGGTACGAGGTGGCTTGAGCCCCTGTTGCGTGTTCTACCGCTTGATAGAGTCGACGCAGGCATTTCGGTCGCCGATCTTTCGAGCAATGGTGCAGCGGCTGCTCCATTGCAGTCGGGTCAAATCTCTGGAGTTTGGACGCACGGTGGCTCTGATCTCGCTCGTGGTTGGTTTGATGCAATGCTTGCCGGCCTCGATCCCGCCGCAGCAGCGAGGTATAACGCTCTAGCTGGAAGGCAGCCCCAGACACTCGGCGGATCGCCCTTCCCATTGGAAGTGGAGCGTGCCGCTTGGATGGCGCTTAGCCGGAGCCAGCATGAGAGCCTCGATGTGATCCTCAAGCATGTGCCCGGCGTTGATCGTCGCTCTCGGGATATCGCGCGTGTGCCAGTCAACCAGATGGACTTTGAGGTTCTGGATTTGACTGAAGGCAACATGGTCAGCTTTGCCAAGGCATTGGCATATTCTGCGGCGCTCGATCCGGTCCAGACCTTTCCAGCATTTCTGGGCTTTGCCAAAGCGACCCAGGAGTGGCTGATTCATAACACTGACACACAGCGCGGTCGCGGCGCGCGGGATCGTGTTCGAGTTGCCGTCGCCGATGTTCTTGGCGTGATTTCAAAGGCGCGGGTCGATCGAGGCCTTGCTGCGCTTGATCCATCGGATCTGACCCTTCTTCAAGCTCTTTCCGGGGAAGGCTACGCCGAAGTTCTTGGTCAGGGCCTAAGTCGCGTTCGCGATGCCCAGTCGCGCCTGGGAGCGGCAGCTGAAGCGCTCCAGCGCTTCCACGGAAGCCCTGACGATCCAAAGCAGGGCTCGGCGTTCGAGACGATAATCACGAGCCTTGACGATAGCGCACAATCCAGAGAATTGGTCGCGCGCGTCATTGCTGCATTTGTCAGCGCGGGTGCGATGCCTAACAGCTACTATACGAGGTTCTTGATTGCTGCCGGTGACGCTCGTGCGTTACCGGCCACTGTGGTTGGCGAACTCGTGGCTAGCGCCCGCAAGAGGCTGGAAAAAGCCGATACCGATTTTGAGGACAGCGAGTATGCCCGCATTCTTGCGCATGCCATGAGTCAAATCGACCCGGCGGGGCGAGAGCCCGCTCTGGCGCTCATTGAACGTGTTGCGAATTCGGTGACACACATGTCGATGTCGACGGCTGAAATGTATGCCGCTCTGGCGCGCCAAAATCTCGATTCTGAGGGCATGCTGGCGAGGGTTCGGGAGCGTGCCGCCAAGGCGAGGCCATTTGTGCCCGCGGATCCAGGTGTTGTCACCGGTCCTACACCAGGGATGACCATTGTGGTCGGACCCGGACCGTGGATCGCTGCATTGGCGATGTTCGGAAGCAATCGGAAGCTCGGCACCGAAGAGATAGGGATTCTGCGTGCACATGTGGCGAACCCCGCGCTGCGTGACCTGATCGTGCCTGCTCTTGTTCGCCAGGAACCGGAAGCGCCACCGGATACGATTGTCAGTCTATGGGAGCTCCGGCTCGCCCCGTTGGCAACCGACTCCCGATCGCGTGCCATTGAGCAGGCGATTATGGCCGGATACCTAGCTGCACGACCTTGGCCTGAGTTCACGCGCCTCGCTGAGCAGTTGCAGAAGAAGAGAGCCGAGTCTCTAGAGCCTGAACTTCGCATCGCTTTCGGGGCGATTGTGGTGGATGCATGGATTGCTAGAAGTCGAGTACCGCCGCGTGGTGCGAGTCTGTTCGCAGGCTGAAGAGGTCTTCGTTCAAGAAAGTCAACCGGCCGGTGAGGTCGTAGCCCTAGGTCTTGGCGGCTGCAGGTTAGGACGGAGTCTTCCTCAACCGTTCAGCATGTCATACGCAAACGTGATGGTCTGATGGCAGCGCGACACGCGCGACGCGACGATGCTTTCGGCGTCGTGTGCCAGCGTCCCGGCGGTTCCAAACGGATGCGTGATGGTTGCAAGCCGCTTCAAGTCGTCATAGGCAAAGCTTGCGGTTGTTGGCGTGGGCCAGGCTGCGCGAGCAGGCCGTCCGACGTGTAGCTCTTCTTCAGAAGACGCGCAGGCAATCTTGTCAACGTGCCGTCTCCGCGAGCGGCCAGAACATCCTCGGCAATACTCTTTCGCTCCGATACAGCGTCGACCCCGGCATCGAGGCAAGATCGCGATTCAAACGCCGCGCCCGGTCGCGCGATCGGTGGTGATCGACCTCTTCCAGTCGGTCGAGCCGCCAATGCAGTCATCGTGAACAACAAAGGCATCTTCCGGATCGTCGCCACGGGTCAGACGGGCATCTACCGACCATTCGGACCGATGATACCCAGACATCGAGGTGATCGGCTCCGGCCAAGCTGGAATATGCCGCTTAGGCACTCGTGAACCGAGCCGTGAACCCGCGTCTCGGCCATGCGGCTTCCATCCCTTGCACCATATCGTGTCGCTCGCCGGTGGCACTCGCATTAGGGGCTGCCGTTCCGAGGCGCCGCTATCACTGCCCCGAAGGCGGGTGCCTTTTTAACCGGTCTCGCGACTGCACTCGCTTTCGGTCCCGCCTGCTTCGCTGGCGTCGCTATCACTGCCCTTCAAGCAGGTGCCCCTAACTCCTGCCCGATCCGCCCCCGCGCGTTAGGGCAAAACCCGAATAGTCGGGCACGTCGCGACAAGCGTGTCTGACGCCTGATCGCGGGATAGGTGTGGTAAGCAAGATTTCAACTCTTGCACATTTGGGCCGGTATTGTCAGCTTCGCCACCGTCATGGCCCGAACTTCGCAATTTAACGCCGGTCCCCGGCTAAACGCCCCCCCGATGGGCGATCCATCGAGGGAAGCTGTCGCTTCCTTGCGTGGGTACGCGTATCAGCTCTACACGAGTGCGCTTGCCTGGATCGAGCTTCCGAATCAGGAGGAATTATACCTCGAGGTTGCCGAGGACTATGCCGTAGCCGCGCAGGACGCGCTCAAAGCCGTGCAAGTCAAAGACACCGGCCCCTCTGCCGTCACGATCAACTCGGAAGGCGTCCAAGAAGCGCTCGATGCGTTCGTCGACCTGGTGGAGCGCAACCCGCAAACGAATGTCTTCGTTCATTATCTATCGACCTCTCCCATCGGGCAGGAACGTGCAGTTGCCGACCGTGCCGGAGGCAAGCCAACTCTTGAATATTGGCGGTCGGCGGCAGCTGCTGCCGATGTTGGGCCTCTGCGCACGGTCTTGTTGGCCTCAGGGCTCTCGGATAGGGTCGAGCGTTTCATCAACGCGCGAGACGATGAGGCACTGCGGAACGACTTCTTGAAACGGCTGCAATGGGATTGCGGGCAGCCTGACCTTCGAGCAGTTCAGGACACGCTCACGGCGAGGCTGGCGCGGTATTGTTCAGAAGAACTCGAATTTTACGCTGACGATGGCGAAGACCTCGTGGGCACTGTGCTGATGCATGTGCTCGACACCATCGTCCATGGCAAACCGCGCCGCCTTGATGCTTTCGGCCTTCGAAAGCTGTTGGAGAATGCCACCACCGTCCGTGTTCCCCGAAATGCCGCAAATGCGATTCTGCAACAGGCTGCAAATGGCCTCGCTGGTTCGCGAGGTGAAGTGATCGCGGGGCCAACCGTTCTTGCAACCGAAAGTGATCTTCCACTGCCGGCGATCTTGACGCGCAGGCCCTCGTTGCTCAACGAGGTAATCGGCCTCCTCCGCACTCATGGGGCTGCCATTGTAACTGGCAGTTCCGGGCGCGGCAAAACGCTGATTGCCAGACTGGCGTCGCGGGAGCTCAGCAACGATATCCGCATTGTCGATCTGCGGAACGCCTCACCGTCGGAATCCGTCACCCAGTTGCGGCAGGCCGGCCGCGAACTTTCGGCAACCCGTCCGCGTGCGGTGCTTCTAGACGACCTGAACGAGATTGACGACCCCGGCGTCAGCGATGCCTTGGCGCGTTTGCTCTCGATGATCCGGCGCACTGATGCTGTCTGCATTATCACAGCTTACAATCAACCGTCAGGGCGAGCCTTGGTTCAAGCTGGACTCGACCAGGGCGTATGCCTCACTGTCCCTGATCTTTCGACAGACGAAGTCGAGGAAATGGTTGTCGCTGGCGGCGGCGATGCTAAGTGGGCGCAAATGCTTTATCTTGCTGGCGGGTTTGGCCACCCGCAGCTTGTGAACGCACTGATATCCGGATTGCGGGCCCGGGCGTGGCCTGAGGACGAACTGAAGCGCCTTCGAGAGTTCGAGCGCTCGGACGACGTTGAAGCGGAACGCGTCGCCGCGCGCCGCCAACTCGTGACAGCGCTGCCCGATGATGCCAAGGCCTTGCTGTACCGCGTCAGTTTGACGATAGGCAGGTTTGATCGTCCAATTGTATTGACCCTTGCAGAACTTCAGCCGCCCATTCCTGCGCCGGGCGAACAGCTCGACCTTTTGGTTGGCCCGTGGGTCGAACCTTACGCGCAACAGCAATTCCGTGTATCGCCACTCGTCGCGAATGCCGGCGAGGAAACGTTAGGACTGTCTGCTCAGCTCAGTGTGAACCGGGCCATCGCGGAGGCATATACCGCCGGTTCTGTATTTGACATCCTCAAGGCAAACGCGGCGTTTCTTCACGGTTTGCGCGGGAAATCCCAGCCGGCGCTTTTGAAGCTCGCACTTGGCATTTTAACCGCGAAGAAATCAGTCAGGAAAGATCTTGCCGATTGGATCACCGGGGTTCGACTCCACAGGACAGATCGACCGATCTTTGCAGAAGACGCCCGCGTGTCGGTGTTGCTCCGCATCGCGCAACTGGTTCTTCGCGCCCCTGCCCGGAACCGCGAAGCGGTTGCGGAGTCTTGGCAGGCCTTGCAAAGGGAGGCCGCGCAGGCAGCATCCATGCATCCCGAACTTGAGATGACTGCGATCGGAAAAGCGCTCAGCGATACGTCACTGTCGGCGCTTCTGCCCGACTGGGTAGGGCTTATCCTGCGCTTCGATGCGCTCGCCGGGAAAGATTTCGATTTTGGAGCGGTCGATCAATCGATCGGGGGCATAAAGACACCCACAGTCTGCGGGGTATTATTTTTATTGCAGGCTTCCGGAATCGACACCGTCCTTGAACTCAAAGCTGTGTTTGACCGCCTCGATAGTCTTTCTACCGAGCAACGCGCTGCGCTTTTGGCGAACGTGGCCGAGTTGCCAAGCGACTTCTCGGTCATCGTCAATCACGCGTGGTTAGCGGAGTCTCGGCAGAGCATCGACTTCGCGAGATGCGCGCAGCTTTATCTTGAAATGGCGGCGCAGGCTCTTCGCTGGGGTTTGCGTCAATTGGCCTTGCGCTGTTACATCGCCCGATGCGTCATGCTTGACGAGTATGCCGTCAACCCGGAGGGGGCTCTGAAAGCTCTTGACGAAGCCGAGCAACAACTTGGCGACGATCCTGCATTGTCGAGGGCGCGTGCCAAGGTCTATTACCGTCGGAAGGATCATGCTGCTGCCCTAGCTCTCCTGCGCGACTCCGCTGACAAAGCCGCCCGCAATGATTTCGTTGAACAGGCGTTTATGTTCAGGGAGGCCGGGATCAGCGCGGCCGAGACGGGCGATTGGGAGGACGCGGCGCGATGGTTTGATGCTGCCCAAGCCGCAGGATCGAAACTTGCAGCCGGTGGTATGGCGATGATGACGCTTGGCCTCGTTGCAGATCGCGGGATAGCCGAGTTCCAGGCAGGACGCCTTACTGATGCAGTTGGGTCTTTGGCCAAGGGTTTGGAGGGGCTGTCTCAATTCAATCCCACCGCTTCACTCGGGGCTGGATATCTTCACAGGGTCATTCGACACGCAGTACTTTGCGTAAACCTTCGCGCGACAGGCAAGAAGGTCTTGTTGCCGGAGCAAGAGGGCGCCATCGCGCCCGGAATGTGCAGCAATCCAGAGCCGTCGGATATGAGTGATATGCCGCTTGGGCATATCGATATCGCATGGTATTTGCTCGCGGAAGCCGAGATAGCCGGGGATGCCGGGTCCTCCATTGCCGGCTCGATGCGAAGCCGTCTTGGTGGCAAAGCTATTCCCTCGCTGGAAACCAACCTTCGGGCCGCGCGGGTCGAGGCGTCAATCAAGGGCTCGGACGTTCGTAGCTTTTTGGCCGGCGTTTCGAGCTGGGTTGAAGGTCTGTTCTACATTCAGAGTCTCGGTCAAAGCTTTAGAGAGTTTTCGCCGCTCGATCCGACCTACGGTGAAATCGAACCTGCCTCGCCGGAAAGATTTGCAGATCCTAATGGGCAAAGGCTCCTTGCGAACGCTTTCCTCGGTTTCGGGATCGCCGCGAGCCTGCAGGGGAGGCCTGAAGCCCTGCAGGCGCTGTATGCCGCGATGCCCGAACAGCATTATTCCCCCGATCTCACTCGGCTCGCGGGCGTGATGGCAGGTGCTCTAGAGCCCAATGCCACGAACGAAGCGGTCGAAAGCGCGATCAATCGGGTCGCAACACGGGCATCGGACCTCCAGCCGGATGACGTCTTTGTAGCAGCCCTGAATATGATCCAGTTCATTGCGCGCTCAACGTTGAATACGGTATTGGCGCCCCTTCTCGCGCATTGGCTGCGCGAGCGATGGTCGCATGCGGTCGAGCAACAAGCCTTCCTTCTGCGGAATCCGGCAACAAACATCCCTGCGATCAGGCAGGTCATCGGCATGAAGGAAGACACGCTGCAATACTGCGCGCACTTCCTGGCCACTGTCGCGCCAGCGGCCAAGACGCGGCTGGATGAATCGTTCCGTACATACCTCACCGAGTTGTCCATGCCAAAGCCGAGCTTCACGAGATAAAGTGCCTGTCCTTAGGGCTTTGGCCGGCGCGCATCGACGATACGCAGAAGGTGCGAGGCGAGTAGCAGCTTCGGGTCTCGGTCTCAAAGGTAACGCTCCCTCGCGCAAGTGTGAGGCTGAAAGCGGGCGTCACTAAAGTGGCGGCCGCTGCCAAGCTATGCGGGTTACGAATAGATGCGCCCGTTCACACCGAGCACGCCCGCGCCGCGTTGACCGCGGTGTTTGCGTTGCTCGCTGCTGACGGTGGCAAGCAGCGAACGTAATTCCTTCGCGAGCTTGTCGAGTTCATCGAGCGACATCTGAGGAGCGCTTTGCTCTAGCGATTTAAGTTCAGCGTTTTTCATTGGCTTATTCCTTTTCGGATAAGCAACCAGGCTGGTTGCCGACGAAATTTGTATTTCCCGAGCCGCAAACACGTTTCGCGGAAATATGAGGTAGTCATTGAAATTATTAAATAAAGTTGCTTTTTGGCCCTGCCCCTCGCGCACGAAAGGGCGCTCCCTCCCGGGTTTTGGCTCCCCCTAAAAGTGCCCCCAAGAAAGTCGCTTCGCGACTGCGCCACCCTTGCGTTTGCTACCCCCGGGCAGCGGCGCTGCCCCTTCGGCACGCAAGGATACTCGGCGATGCCCGATGCGGGGCCCGACGGCGCTCACGTCATAATTCATCCACCTTCTCCCTTACTTCTACCGAGAGGAGTGCTTATGTCCTCCTGCACCTTGTTCACCTCGGACAGAAGTGATGAGCCTGGTTCTTTGGAAGAAGCTTCCGCGCGGCCTGCTGAAAAAGCAGTTCAAAGCGTGGGACCGGCTTGGTCCCGACGTCAAGCGTCTAGTCGTGAAGCTTGCCGAGGAGCAAAAATTCAAATGCGTTCACTGTCCGCGCGAGCGAAATCTGATTATCGAGCATGATCACGATCCGATATTAGGCACCGGCGATAAGTTGACCGCGTTCAATATCCGGGGGCTCGTCTGTCAGCGGTGCAACTGGCACCTCATGATCTACGAGAAGGATCTCAACGGCGAATATCGCGGATTCGACGACGTCTCCAGCTACATTTCCAACAGCGAATGGGAGACCTACATCTATGCCTACGACAGCCGGGTTGTCAGGCTATACGAAAACCAGCTCGAAGAGCGAATGGGCACCCTCAAATACCTGAAGCGGCGGATTTTTCTCGACAAGTTCGATGATTGGAAGGAGTGGGGCCCCCGCAAGCGGACGTATCCCTGGCATTGGGGTTTTGACGAAATCAAGGAACGTCGGCGCAATATCATCCGGACGCCTGAGCAGTTCTTCAAGGTGCTGGCGGCTATCGCCGAGTACATAAAGAACCAGATTGCAAAAGACCCGGGCTGGAGACCGCCGGAGGAGATGATGCCCATGCTCGGCCGGATCGTTGAGTTCGTGGAGGAGCTTTGGCCAGCAATCGAGGAGCGCTACAAGGCGCTGCAAGCAGCACGGAGCGAAGCAGCCTACGTCGGTGGTGGCGACGACCGCGTGAAGGCGTATTTTCATAGGTAGCGGCTGTCCGATTTCGTCCAGCAAAAACGTCCAACACCGCGGCCATCCGCTTTGCTAGCCGCAGGCCCTTCAGATGGACGAGAGAGCGTCCGAAAGCCATAACCAAGATCCCCCGATCCTCGGTACGAGCATTAGCACGTAGCTCATTTGTCCTGTCCAAGAACGACTGCTAGTAGTCCCGGCGGAATCTGTTCCGACGGGTCAACTATCATCGTAGAGGGCAATTGATTGAAGTTGAGTAATCGATAATTCGGGAATTGCTAGACGACGCACCTCCCTAAAGAGGCGACAAATACTACCCCAATCCGGGTCTACTCCGCCGATCATGGAAAGCAGATGCTCTTCGTCCCAGACCACTTGAATGTGGGTCGCTTCGGCGGTTAGGTAGTCAACCGGCGTCCCGAAATAGAATACGGTCGGATCTTGACCTAAATAAACCCTGCGCTCCAAAAACCGCACTCGGCGGTCTGTTGTTGTTGCAACGAGAGTCTGTCGACCCGGGTCAAGCGCTGAAGCAAGCCTTGGTTCCCATTGCATCCTATGAGGCAGCGCAATCGTGCCGACTTGATAACTTGGCAGCCATTCGTGGATGCCAGGGCCTGGAGAAAAATATGTGAGAAGGGCGCAAAATCCTTTCCGGTGCTTTGCATCTGCAGCCCTTCGACCAATGGTGCCGAGCGCCGACCTCAAGTTTGGAGACAGATTTCGAACGCTAGATCGAACGACCTGATGTCGCCATTCTCCCAAATTCGCTTCTGACGTGTTTTGATATACTTCGATTAGTCCTACTTCTGGCGGCAACTCGTCAAGGCCAATAAGTCCTGTTGGCGTCACGAAGTAGAACTCGTCGCAATAATCAACGCCGTGCTGGTACTTTCTTGAAATGTGCACTTCATTAAGAAAATCGCTGCGGGAACATTTTATCTCGAATCCAAGGGCGAGACATCGCTCTTCTTCGTCAACGTCAGGATTGATCTTCAGGGTAAGGAGATCATACCTTCGTACACCGTCGAGAGATTTCGTTTCAGGAAAGTTTATAAAACTCGGCTCGCTGAGCATCGACTCTATCAAGCATATCAAAGCGTGGGCAGCGTTCCAATCGCGCGCTCCAAGTATTGGGATGGGACCCTGCTTGAAGCCTAAGACGCCGTCCCTTCTGGGCGAATAAGTAAAGTTCGTCATCGACGGAGTTCTCGATCCTGCTCACGAAGCCCGTTTGCTTAACTGCGTGCCACGGAAGCCATCCAGAAGCGTTGCTTTTGCATCGTAATCTCCTTTGGCAACATCGACAAACGGCCTGTCCCCGCAGCAAGGTGTTTGCGTGCAGCAGACGTTGTGTCAAGATTGAGTCATAGCGATCGGCCTGCTGCTGCTTCGCCACCTACGTAGCTGTTGCGTTTGGTGGGCTGTTGCACGGATCAACTTAGGTTGCACGGATCAACTTAGGGACCGATCCGGTCGATGAGCGGACCGTCCTCGCCGATGGCACGGAAACGGTAGAAGCGAACGCTGTCCTGCAGATAGTTGAATTTCTGGCGCGCGAGCTGGAAGAACTTCTCGTCGCATGTCGAGATGATAAATTGCCGGGTGCCGAAGTCTGACTTCAGCAGGCCCATGATCAGATCCAGCAGCGCATAGGTGTTGAGATCGTCGAAATGCGTGACGGGATCGTCGAGAAAGACCGGCGCTAACGACGACCAGTTTTGTCCGCTGCAGGCCGTCAGGAAGAGACCGAGCTGCAGGGTTTGTTTTTGGGACTCGCTGAAATAGTCGACGGGCCGCAGCTCGACGCCATGCCGCTTGACCGTGACCGAAATCTCCGACCTGCGACTGATGATCTCGACGTCGTCAAAGCCGTAGACCGATCTAAGCCGGCGCTGAATGACCGAGGTCCTCGGGCCGTATTGGCGCGTGAAGTTGGCGATGGCTGCAGCCTGTTCGTCGGATAGAATCTTCTCAACCGCAGCGAAGTAATCGCGCCAAGGCTTTCGAGCGGCACGCGACGTTTTCTTCTCGGCGATGAGTCTTTCTTTCGTCGCTATGGTCGCTTCTAGCCGGACGAGCGCGGCGGCTGTCGTCGCGGCATCGAGGCCGATTTCGGCACTTGCGACACGTTGGTGCAGGGCGCGCAGGCGCGCAAGCGCTTGGGTCTCTTCACCCAGCTTGCTGATCAATTCCTGCTCGTCGGAATCCTCCGGCAAATCGGCGTCGGCAAGCCGCGCGACGATAGCCTTGCGCGCTTGCTCGTTCTCGTTCGCATGCCGGCGGAGGACCGGAAGTTGGCCCGCGAGCTCCGCGATGATGCGTGACTCCGCATCGAGCAGTCCCTGTAGCCTTGTCTGTTCCTGCGTTGCGGCATCGTGAGATTGGCGAAGCTCATCGAGCAGTCCCGAGCGATCTTGTTCAGCCTCATTCAATTCGTCATCGCTCGAATCCAACGTCACGCCACTCAACCGCGGGTCGCTGCGTAATGTCGTGAGCCCCTTGCGAATTCGCTCCAGTTCCGTATCTACCGCGGTCCTCGCCAACTCCTGCTGCGAAATCGACTTGGTAAGCGCGTCGAGGACAGCCTTTGCCGCATCGGCGGCATCCGCAGCCGACTTCACGGCAGCATTGCTGTCTTCGATCTCCTTGCGTGCTTCGGTGGAATTGGCCGCGATCTGTCGGGTCAATTCAGTCAGACCGGCAGATGCGTTCAGACCGAGGCCATTTGCAGCGCTCGCCCAGAGATTAATCTCGCGATCACGGGCGATGCGATCGTTCGCGAGTTGGCTCAACTGCGCTTGGGTGGACTTTTGCGCCTCACGATTTCCCGCCAGCTGGCGGGTGATTTCCTGGATACGCTGCCGCAGCCCGGCGAGTTCGGTGCGTGCCGTTCCCGCGCTGTCGAGCGTCATCTGCGCTTGGATGTGACGGACCAGTTCATCCTGGCTACCGTGATCGACGCCGCACAGCGGGCAGTTGCCGTCCGTGATATGCTTTTGCAGCTGGGAAAGCAATTGCCGAAGCTCGGATTGGCTGCGATCGGCGTCAGCGATCACCCGCTCGAGCGCTGCCTGCTGCGGGGCATTCGAATTCAGTTGTGCTTGAAGCGTTGGCTCCGCCGCGCGCAACTCCAACAAGGTCTCGTTCAGGGCCGCTTCCTGTTGCCTGATTTCGGCGAGACGGTCAGTACTTGCCTTCCACGAGCCCAAGGCCACACGAAGTGCTTCCAGATCCGCGGAACGCTTCCTCGCTGCAGCCTGCCGTTCAACGGACATCGCGAGCTGATTGGACTTTTGCTGCAGATCCGCCGAGGCGATTGCTGACCGGTTACGATCTGCGACGATCGCCTCGGTCGCCCGATTGAGACGCTCGGTTTGAACGTTGAGCGAGTCGAGCGCGGTCGCGTAGCCCGGGCGCTGATCACGCACCCATTTGAGATTGTCGAGCACCGCTTGAGCCTGCCGGATCTGAGCGCCGATCTCCGCAACGCGCTTGCGGACAGCGTCCTGTTGCTGCTGGACCGACGCTTTCGTTTGCTCGGCAGTCACCCTGCGAGCATCGCCCGCTTCGAGCTGCGCGCGCAGGTCCTTCCCTTCCTGGATGAGAGGGGGCAGCCGAACGACTTCTTTCGCAAGCTCGGAGAGAAGGGCGATCCTGCCCTCGCTTTCAGCGATGCGGGCCTCCAGTGTTGCGCGCCAGCCGCGTACTGCTGTGGCATCGGCCGCGCCGGAGCCGGCGTCGACGCCGATATCCTTCAACGCGGCGCCCAAATTGCGCAGCTCGGCATTGAGCGCGCCAATGTTCGACTTGTCTTTTATGGTGCGACGAAGTCCATCGAGCTCGGACTTTTCCGTCTTCAAGGAAGCCGTGGTTTCCGATATCTCGGAGGAAAGCGCGTCGAAACTGTTCTTGAGTATCGTCACGATGCTGGCGGACTTTTTCAACGCGTTTTCATAATCCTCGAACGCCAGCATGCGCGAGACAATCTCGCGCGGCAGGGTGCAATGATCCTTGAAACTCTGCGTCAGCGCCTGATTGTCCTGACTGAACAAATGGGAGGCACGAAATAAGCTGATCAGATTGTCGATCCGTTCGGCAACGGCGTCCCCACTCTTGGTCAGCTGCTTGAGGATAGGCTTGCGGTCGGTCGGCGATCCGTCCAGTGATGCATGCGCTGGGTCAGCTACTGTCCGGACGATCGTGTGTGACTTCCCATCCGATTGATACGTCAAGGTGACCCGAGCATCTTCCGGCTTGCTGTCGAGGTGGGCTGCTACTTCGCGGAAGTGGTCGGTATCGGTAGTCTTGAGACGACCGATCGATCCAGTGATGCCGAAGTCGATCGCGTCGAAGAACGACGTCTTGCCGAACCCGTTGGGACCGTAAAGCACGGTGATTTCGCTGCCGATGTCGAACTTCGCGGGAGCGCGGTATGCCCGGAAGTTCTCTATCGTGACTGATTCCAGCAACACTGGTGCGTTGGTCTGTTCGCCGGAAGCGGCGGACAATGTCGCCACGCGCGTCGGCGCTTTTGGACTTCCGTACTCGTTGGCAAGACAGGCTTCGACGATCCGTTCGGCACTTCGTTCGTGCTGAACCACGATCTGCCGGGCCAGCGTCGTCGGGACCCCTGACTGTTGAAGGAATGTTTGGGCCGATGCCGGACGAAGGGCCGGGCCGTCAAGCTGCGTCAATGGCAGGAAGGGCAGCCGCGCGAGTGCGTTCCCGAGTTGTTCGGTGAGCGGCACCACGAATTTGCGGCAAAAATAGACGTCGGTTTCGATGTGCGATGCGAGCTGGTCGAGCTTGTCAGCGTTTTGCGCTATGCAGAGCACGTAGGACAGATCGTATTGATCCCAGTTCTTCGATCGCTCGGCCTCGGCCTTAAACGCCTCGTAGGTTTCCTCGAACGTTGCGTGCGGATCGGAGCCTGCAAAGGCAAAGGCGACGACGACCCGATCGGTTTGTAGGATGGTGACCGGAAGACCGTTTCCCGCCTCCAACTCCGACAGGGTGCCTCCCGGCACCTGACCGAGACACGCCTTCACCGCTTCCGCGTGACCTACGTTAAGCGCCGACATGGGCAAGGACTTTTTGTGAGAGTTCTTCGACAGTGGTCGCACTGATGAAGGCGGCGATCAATCCTTGATAATCGACGTGGATGATCGCGCTCTCGGGATCGGTGATCTTGCGCTCGTCACCAAGCTTTGGCTCGCTAGTTTGAAGGATGCTGCCAGATCGACGCCGGCGCGGCAGGTTCTCACGATCGCGTGTGACTAGGATTGCCTGCCGGCGGGTATTTGGCGTGAACTTGGTTTGCGCGTATTTGTGGCATTGGTCATGTGTCTTGCCCCGTACGGCGAGCAGGTCGAGCGTCTTCCCGCAGAGCGACACTGTGGCATGTCCGGCATTTTGATCGTCTGCAGTGACCCCGCTGCACAAGCCGAACAGATCGAGCGTATTCACCACGTGACCGAGGGCGCCGCGTTCATCGGCGTCCCACGCATCTGCGTCGTCTTCCGACGCGGTGCGTCCGCTGGCCTGCCCCTCGCGTGCGGTGGCCAACTTGATCACCCGGTCGCAGGAGGATCCGGAGAGCGCGCGCAACTCCTGAATCGACGTGGCATGAGCGGCGTCGGCACGGGCGCCGAGGTCGACCGCAGGCTGCAAATCGCTGAGGCTCGTTACATCGTCGAGCTCATCGTTGATCCATTTGACGCAGGCCGGGACCAGGTTGGATGGCGTGCGTGGATCGGGGGGAGCTGCCAGCGGGAAGACGAACGGTCGATCGACGGCGAACGTGCGGTGTGCTGCACCAGCGACCACGGAGTCGGGGTTGATCTGGACGAACGAATGAATGCACGCACCTTTCTCGCGGAAATACGTATCGCGGAAAGGATTCAACAGCGAATTGCCCCGGAACCGTTGACCGCCCTTCGCGACCGTTGGCCGTGAAGCCAATTCCTTAAACAACGTTTGTTGTGAGAAGACCACGCTCGTGCCGCCGTAGTCTGCGGATCGCCCGGGGACGGGTTTGCCTGCGCTATTGGCGAACACGAGGCACGTACGGTCTCTCCGGACGTTCGGCACGATCGTTCCGTCGAAGAAGGACGCTACCTCGCCCATAAACGTTGGGTGCGACGGCGCCGTATTGCATTGAATCACGAACATCCATGAAAGCGCCAGCTCGCCCTCGCCAGCTTGGACGCCGAGATCATCGAGGGCCCATCTCCACGACCGCTTGGCGCCGATCGTGGCGATCCAGTCAAAACAGATCAGCGACGAAAAGCGGTACTTCTGGCCATTGGACAGATTTCCTTTGAAGGAAAAGATCGATTTGCCCCGATACATATTTTGATAGGAGATGGTCTGCTCTTGCCAGGCCGGCCAAAGCTTTGGCTGCAGCCAGCGTTCGACCGTTCCATCTCCGGCCTTCGTCCAGATGACTGCGCAGTTGATCCATTCGCCGTCGCCGATTTGGTCTAGCGCGTTATGCTCGGTGTCGAGGTGGCTACCTGCGCGACCGGCTAGACTTGCGAAATCGGCCTTCGAGAGCGCGTCTACCCCGCCGATGACGATCGTTCCGGTGGGCCACTCCTGGCCTGCGAGCGCGGCGTCGATCAGGTTGACCCCATCCAGACCGGGGATGCTGTACTCCGGGAAGATCGTAAAATGCGTTTTCTCGGCGTGATGCGGCGCGGCCCGTGAGACGTTCAGCGTCGCGGTCAAGTTGGCCAAGAGTTCGGGTTTGCGGACAGCGACGGTCCTATAGGGTTCCTGCTGCGTTAATGTCAGATGGGGTTGGGCGATCACCATGCCAACGCGATCATGCGGCAGCACGATGCCCCGTTCGGTCAGGTCTACGCGTGAGATGTGGATCATGGCGGAACGAACTTGCAGGAAGGCGTCGAAGTTTTGGACTTCGACTGGGGTTAGACCAAGAGAATTGGCTCCGCCAAGTAGGTGTGGCCGCCGCTCCTACAACTTATAGGCTAAGCGGCAAAACCCGCACAAGGGCGTACCTTGCACGCGCCGCGCCCCTCCATCGCGGTGGCCGGCGAACACCGCGGCTCGATCGCTGTCTGCCTGAATTTTGGAAACGAAACCTGCTTTATCTAAGAAGGAAACAATCAAACGGAAGACCGCAGGGAGCCATGTCCTGGCTGCGTCGGGTTGGGGCGATGCCCCTAACTAGCGGAAATGTTGCATATTTTGGCTATTTAGCGTGTGCCAGGGGCGCGGCCCTTGTGCGCGCGAGAGGCTGAGCCTCGTAGCAAGCGTGGTGAAATGCCGCGTGGGGATCGAACCCCTCTGAAGGCCGGGACGCGGCTTCGCGGCCCGGTTCACGAGAGCCTCGGTTTGCGCCAGCGGACGCGCCTTGAAGCGGATATCAGGGAACGTACTTAATGTGTGATCCGGTTCGCGAGATTCGAAGGAGTGGTGTTGCGTGATAATTTTCTGGTCATGGCAGTCGGACATCCCGAAGGAGATCGGCCGCTTCTTCGTGCGTGAAGCGCTGCGCGAGGCGATTGAGGTGCTGAAGACCGATCAGGAGCTGCTGGAGCCGGTCGAGCGCGAGGCCGCGTCACGCCTCGCGATGGACTCGGACCGACAGGGCGTGCCGGGAAGCCCCGATCTTGCGGCCACGATATTCGAGAAGATCGAGAAGGCCGATGTGTTCCTGGCCGACGCGACTCTCGTTGGCGCAACACCTGATGGGAAGAAGCTCATCAACTCCAACGTCGCGATCGAATACGGGCATGCGCACCGCGCGCTCGGCGCGCGGCGCGTGCTGATGGTCCAGAACCTTCATTACGGCGATGGCGATGCGTTGCCCTTCGACCTGCGGCAAAAATCCTGGCCGTTGCACTTCACCCTCGCGCCTGGCGCCCCCAAGGCGGAGGTCAAGGCAGAACGCGACAAGCTGAAGGCGCAGTTCGTCGCGGCGCTGCGTCCCTATCTATCTATGGCGGCGGCAGCAGCAGCGCGGGACTATGTCCCGACGCCCACGACGTTCACCAAGGCTGTGTTCTTCCAGCCAAACGAGATCCTCGCACAGAACCACGCGCCGTCGCCGGATGCGATCGACTATAGTTTCAGCCAGCGGCAGGCGCTCTATCTCCGTCTGATGCCGGTACGGGTGCGCGCGGCACCGCTTAAACTCACCCGGCTCTACGATGACGTTCTGAACCGGCGCGTCGATCTCCTCCTGCGCACCCTCTATATGGGCGTCGGCGACCGCAACGCGTATGGCGCCATCACCTATGAGCCACACGGCACGGCGACCGAGCCGCGCGCGTTCACGCAAGTCTTTCCGAGCGGCGAGTTCTGGGCCGTGACCACGGAGATGTTCGTCCATCACCAGGGCGACGATCTGATCCCGACCACGAATGTGCGGAACATCTTTGGACGTGTGCTTGGGAATTTCGTGGAGTTGTCCAACGGCTACGGCAACGGTACACCGCTGCGCGTGATGATGGGCGGCGTCGGCTTGCGGGGAAAACGCCTCGGTATCGGTCGCCACCAGATCAGCCAACCGATCCATGTCGACGAGCGGCACATCGAAGTCGAGCTGGCAACGGGATCGCAGGACGAACGTGACGCCGTCGTCGCGGCTTGGTTGGCCGAGCTCTTCGACATCGCGGGCGTTCGCCACCAGGATGAAGAATAGCAGCCGCAAACCGCGGCCGGGTGACCGGATGATGCGCTGCCTGTGACCCGAAAATGTCGCGGCGATAGCGAATCCATGCGATAATCTAAAGCTTCGTCTCCTATCTTCGTGATGCCATGGATACTGCTGCCGTTCTGGAACGCGTCCACGACCACGTCGAGAATGACCGCGTTGAAAACGCTGTCATGGCTTGCCTGCGCGTCGCGCGAGCAAGCAAGGATTTCTTATTCGCTGCCATCTTCCTTCGCGAACTCTACCCAAGCAAGGCCGAGATCGCGCGGGCGCTGTTCAACGAGACGCAGCACCTCAACGATGAGGCCAAGAAATTCATCTTCGAGCGGTCGCTGGACCGTTACCTCGACTTGCACACAATCGAAGGCATCGACCCGGACTTGAGCAAGCCCGAAGGCGACCGCGCCAACGTCCTGGTGGTCGCCGCAGGAGAGATCGAATCCGAGATCAAGCGTTGGCAGGAAACGCTCGCCGACCTCGCGCCACCGCCGGGCCTGTCGCAGTTCGATATGGCAGAGTTCACGGCCAGCGCGATGGAGCAGAAAGGGATCGTGCGGACGCGGCTTGCCGGGTTGCATACGGTCAAGGCCCGCCTCAAGACCCGCTGCCTCACCTACGCGCTGGAGATCGAGCGCCAGCTCGAAGCGGGCCGGCAGCAGGACAATTTCCTGCACAGCGTGCAGGCGGAAGTGCACAATTACTTCAGGGGCCGGTCCGACGATGTCGTGCAGAAGCTGATCAAGGCAAGCCAATTGGCCGCTTCCAAGGACGGGGAAGATTGTGCGCTCGTGCTGACCGAGGTGCGCCGCGCGATGAAGGCGGCCGCGGACGTGTTCTGGCCAGTCACGAGCGAGGACCCGGTCGTCTGTGCCGATGGGCAGGAACGTAAGCTCGGCGATCAGCAGTACCTCAACCGGCTGCAGGAATTCGCTCGGGTCAAGCTGCGCAATTCGAGCGCCCGCGACCTGCTGATGGCCGAGCTCGACCATCTGGAAGTCTTCTTCCGGCGGCTCAACGACCTCGCCTCCAAGGGGGTCCATGCCGAGGTCACCGTCGCGGAAGCCCGCCAGGGCCTCGTCGGTCTCTATTTCTTCCTGTCGAACCTGATCCGGCACCTCGTCTCGGCCGAGTTCCAGACAGCGTGAAGGGCTTCCCGGCGGGTCGTGGCTCGCCTTAGTATCAGGCATGGGCATGTGGAACTGGTTGATGGGATCAAAGGATGCGCCGCAAGGCGATACGGCCGAGGATGATTTCGACTTCGGCAACACGATTCATATCGCCTCGCATGATTTCATCGGGCTATGCGCGCGCTCGCCAAACGGGAGGTTCACGCTGGCGTGGGCCGATGGCGGGCCCGATCAATCCCGGACCGGCCGTTATCTCCTGCTGGACGGCAAACGAGTGATCGTCGAGGGCAGGATGGCGCGCCCCAACGACGGCGCGGTGACGGACGACGGTGTCTTCATCCTCAACGATTGGGGCCCGTCCGAGACTCTCAATGGTACGTTCCACGCGTTCGGCGCCGATGGGAAGACGTTGGTCTCGCGGTATTTCTCGGCCAATCTGTTCAACAACGGTGTCTCGGCCGATGGTCGTTTCGCGGCCTGCCAGACAGCCAACGCGCCCGGCGCCGAAGGCAACCGGCTCACCTTGTACGATCTGCAGGCTGGTCAGGAGATTGCAGGTTTCCAGCCGGAATCGGGTTGGGCCAAGGACTATGCGTTCTTTCCCGAGAGGCGGCGCATCCGCCTCCTGTATCACGACGACGGCGCGTTTGATTACGATTTCGAGGGCGGCTTCGTCGACCGGATGAAGTGGCTGGCGTTCGGTCTCACGCAGGGCAACCTCTTAGTCATCGAGACACTGATCGCGGAGATGGATGGCAAGCCGAGCCCCGAGCTTGCCAACCAATTGTTGCCCGCGACCGACGTCGCACTCGGCAAACTTCGTCCCCGTGACGATCGCACGCGGGCGCGGCTACTGCGGTCGCGCGGTATCTGCCTCGAGGCGCTCGCCGAACTCAGGCAGGCACTCGCCTGCTACGACGAAGCGCTATCACTCGATCCCAAGGTCGGCGTAAAACGCAGGGCCGACACTTTGCGCAAGGTCGTCTAGCGAAGAGCCCGCCTTGAATCTCATTCAATGGGGGCAAGCGTGATTAGGCTCGGCCGCGCGGTGTCGACGACCGAGGCGTCGGGATTCACGCCTCCTCTTTCGGGGCGCGAGGAAGGGGAGCCGATCCCGGAAGACTTCCGTCGCGAACACATATGAGTAGGAGACAGGCATGACGGGAGACGAGCTGAATCAGCGAAACAAAGTGGTAATCCACGGTTTAGATTGGCAGATCCAGCTGTGGCTCCGCGCCATCTTCAGTTTGTAGCGATGAGAGTGAAATACCTAAAAGTCGCACCGGTCTTGGAAGAGGCATTTCGCTCTCGAGCAGGGTCATGACCAAGCGCTTCAAATCGTTTCTGCTCGACACGGCGACGGGGACAGACCTGCTGCGCGTCATAATCTCGAAGTCTGCAAATTTGACCTTCAGCGTTACTGTCCGGCCCCGCGTGCCCTTATCTTCGCAATGCTGCCAGACCTTGTCGATCAGTGGCTGCAGTTCCAAAACCATCGCCTCAAACTCAGTGAGATCAGCTGAGAAGGTGTTTTCTGCGCCCAGGGACTTCCGCTCACGGTCGGCTCTGACCTCGCGGTTGTCGACGCCCCTCGATATCCAGTAGTAGTAGCTTCCGGCCTTCCCGAAATTGGCCTGCATGAATTCGAGCGACTGGTTACGCATGTCGAGGCCGGTGTGGAGACCGAGGGAGTTCATCTTGGCGCTGGTCGCCGGCCCGATGCCGTGAAACTTGCCGACCGGCAGGTTTTCTACGAACGCTGGCCCCATCTCTGGCGTGATGACGTACTGGCCATTCGGCTTGCGGTAATCGGAGGCAAGCTTGGCCAGAAACTTGTTGTAGGAGATGCCGGCCGAAGCGTTGAGGCCGGTTACTTCCTTGATCTTCGCACGGATCGCGAACGCCACGTCTCGCGCCAATGGAATGCCTTGCAGATTTTCGGTCACGTCGAGGTAGGCCTCGTCCAGCGACAGCGGCTCGATGATCGGCGTGTGCTCTGCGAAGATCTCACGTACCTGCTGGGAGACCGCCTTATAGACCTCGAAGCGCGGCTTCACGAAGATCAGATCTGGACACTGCCGCTTGGCGGTTACCGAGGGCATGGCCGACCGAACGCCGAACTTGCGGGCCTCGTAACTCGCGGCCGCCACGACTCCGCGCTCCCGGGACCCGCCGACTGCGACCGGCTTGCCGCGGAGATCCGGATTGTCCCGCTGCTCGACGGACGCGTAGAAGGCGTCCATGTCGACGTGGATGATCTTGCGCTGGCGGCCCGGGGGAACTGCCTGGTCGTCATCGTCCTCGACGGTCACGTTGTCTGTCCGGCCGGATCTTCCTTGACGCCGCGGGCGACGATTTTGAGCGACCCGTCCGAAAGCGGCCTTTGCAGCTTCAAGACCTCGTCCGGAGAGGCTGTCATCCAGGTCTCGACCTCGTCCGGCGTTGTCAGGATCACGGGCATTGCCTTGGGGTGGATGGCGCCGACCTCGGCATTCGGCTCTGTCGTGAGGAACGCGTAGAGGTCGTTGGTCGTCTCGCCTTCCTTGACCTTCCGGACGGAGGTCCAGTTCGTCCAGATGCCGGCGAAGCAGGCGAGGGGGCGGGTCTCATCGAGCGCGAACCAGATATCGCCGCCTTCGGTCTTGTTAAACTCGCTAAACGAGTTGAACGGCACCACGCAGCGGTTTTCGACGCCGAGCCAGCGGGTCCAGTGTTTGCTCTTTACGTTGCGGATGTTGGTCGTGCCACCGTCCGGCTCCATTCGGAGCAATTCGTTGAAATCGACGGTTTTGCCTTTGGCTTGCAACTTTTCGGCTCGTTTTTTAGTGGCGTCCATCAACGCCTTTGATGACGATGGCATGCCCCACCGTGCCGTGGCGAGTTCGCGGCCCCCGGGTCCGTTGCGAACGATCGGTGCTTTGTAGTCGGGAAACACGCCGGGCATCGGCGCCAGGTTGCCGACGTATCGGTTCACGACGCGGAAGAGCGCGATGATGGCAGCCTGGTTGGTGGTGATCGAGTAGAGATTGCACACGGGTGTCTCGTCTGCTTTGACGGCCGCACGAGCGGCCCTTGAACGGCGTCGATCCTATTTGCGCGAGCAGGTGGCGTCGCTGATCTTGTACCTGCCGCCGGAGAATTTGGGCCAATCGCACGCGGTGCCGGACCTGGTCATCTGTTCCGCGATGTCGACCTTGTCGAGGAAGCACTGTGCCACGATGCGGTCCCGGCTGGTAGGTCGGGACCGCCCGTCGCAGACGGTGCCTTCACCCACTTGCAGGCAATGGACCGTCTTGCTTTCGATCATGCTCGACAGCACGCCGGCGGCCTGTCCGTAACCAGCTTGCCCGCGTTCGGGTGCGTCGATTCCGCAGATCCTCACGCGTACCTTGGCGCCATCGGCTTCCATGGTGAAGGTGTCTCCGTCCGACACGGCTAGAACCTTTCCCAGGTAGTCCGCCGCTATCGCTGGGAAGCAAACGGATGCGGCGACGATGGCGATGAGAAATCTCATTTCGGTATCTCCTGGCTACCGCCACATTCCCCGCATGCGGGCGCCTATATCGACCTTCGGCCCTTGGCCGGGGGTGCGCGCCGCAGTACCGGCAGGCACAATCGGCCAGGAAGTCCGCTCGAACAGACCCAGCAGCTTTTCGGGAATGAAGCGCGTCCTGGAGGCATAGAGATGGCGATCGCCCTGCGCGTGCTGGCCATGGACGAAGAACCGCTGCGGCACGACCAGGTGAAGGTTATCCTTCGCGCGGGTCATGGCAACGTACAGCAGTCGACGTTCCTCCTCGATCTCGGCCGAGGTGCCGGCACCGAGGTCAGAAGGCATGCAGCCATCGACGGCGTTGAGCAGATAGACCGACTTCCACTCCTGGCCCTTGGCAGAGTGGATCGTCGACAGGATCAGGTAATCCTCGTCGAGCAATGGTACGCCGGCCTGGTCGCTGGTCGCGTCGGGCGGATCCAGCGTTAGCTCGGTCAGGAAGCGTTCGCGCGAAGGATATCCGGAAGCGATCTGCTCGAGCTGGAGCAAGTCAGCTCGTCGGGCCTCGGCGTCCTCGTGAATGCGGTCGAGATGCGGTTCGTACCAGAGGCGGGCGCGCTCCAGATCGACGGGCCATTCTGAATATCGGAGGTTGCCCACAGCCTCTACGAATCCTTTCCAGTCGTCGCCGGCGCGTGGCGGTGTCGGGATGCCCGCGAGCGCCGCGATGGGGTCGGCGGCCTCCGCCATGCGGTCGAGCACGCGTTGCGCGGTGGCGGATCCGATGCCGGGCAACAGATGCAATAGACGGAACCCGGCGACCCGATCGCGCGGATTTTCGACAAACCGCAGCAACGCCAGCATGTCCTTGATGTGGGCGGCGTCGAGAAACTTCAGTCCGCCAAACTTCACGAACGGGATGTTCCGGCGCGTCAGTTCGATTTCGAGCGGACCGCTGTGGCTGGAGGTCCGGAACAGAACGGCCTGCTCCTTGAGGAGCGTACCGGACTCGCGGTTCTCCAGGATGCGTTCGACGATGAAGCGGGCCTGGTCGGCCTCGTCGCGGACGGAGACAAGCTGCGGCTTTGTTGCAGTGGTCCGTTCGGTCCAGAGGTTCTTGGTGAAGCGTTCCTTCGCAAGACTGATGACGCCGTTGGCGGCGGCGAGAATCGTTTGTGTCGAACGATAATTGCGATCCAGCGTGATGATGCTGGCGGGCGGCGAGAACTGGTCGGGAAAGTCCAGGATGTTGCGCACGGTCGCCGCGCGGAACGAGTAGATCGACTGGGCATCGTCGCCGACGACCGTCAGGCCTCGGCCTCCGGGCTTGAGCGCCAGCAGGATCGAGGACTGCAGGCGGTTCGTGTCCTGATACTCGTCGACGAGGACGTGATCGAAGCGACCGCCGATGTCATCGGCCAGGCCGGTGTCGCCGACCATCTGCGCCCAGTAGAGCAGGAGATCGTCGTAATCGAGAACGTTCTGCTTCTGCTTGGCTTCGACATAGGCCGCGAACAGTTCCTTAAGCTCCGCCGCCCATCCGGCGCACCATGGATACGAGGTGCCGAGGACCTGCTCGATCGGCATCTCGGCATTGACGCAGCGCGAATAGATCGAAAGGCACGTGCCTTTGGTCGGGAAGCGGCTTTCGGTCTTGGAGAATCCCTTTTCATGCCTGACCAGGTTCATGAGGTCGGCTGAGTCTTCGCGGTCATGAATCGTGAAGGCTGGGTCCAAGCCGATCTGTTCGGCATACTCGCGCAGAAGGCGGGCGCCGATGCCGTGGTAGGTGCCGGCCCAGGTCAGCGCGTCGGTCATGATCCCGGCGTCGTTCCCCAACACCTTGCGCGCGATCCTTTCGACCCGTTTGGTCATCTCGGAGGCGGCACGCCGTGAAAACGTCATCAGCAGGATCCGGCGCGGATCGGCGCCCTGAACGATCAGATGAGCGACCCGATGGGCGAGGGTGTTGGTCTTTCCGGATCCCGCTCCTGCGATCACCAGCAGTGGCGGCGCCGCCAATCCCCCTGCTGCCCCGTGCTCGACCGCACGTCGTTGTTCGGGATTGAGGGTTTCGAGGTAGGCGGTTGCCGTCTGCACCTTGGGCGTCCGTTCATGGTTGGAATTAACGACGGTCAATGATTCCTGCCGTGATCGCAACCTAGACCTCCCCTTGAGGGTGACGCGGCTGCCAACCAAGTTGGAGCAACGTCGCGGAGGGGCGCCGCCCGGCCTTGGCGCACTTGCGGCAGCGCAGACGGCTTGCAAGATCGTGCACGAAGGTGGTCGGCGGGTGCTTGAGGGCTGCAAGATCGACGTCGTTCGGGGTCTTGCAACGTGAACACTGGATTTCCAGCCAGGGAAAGCCGCCGTTGATCGCCTGGTCAATGGTTGGCGAGGGGTCGATCGGCTCGCCATCGCTCCACATCCGCTCGTTCCAACTTTCACAGAGCAACCTGTCGGCCTGCTGGATCAGCGCAGCGCCCTTGGCTCGCATCTCTGCTGATTGCGCAGCCAGAATGCCGGTCATCGCGCGTGCTTTCCCCAATTCCTTCGTCAGAGCCTTTCGGTCTCCGCCTGACAGCGGCGTGGGGTGGTGTTTTGGCGCCATCCTGACATCCAAGCGCAGACCAAACTCGGGGTGCAGGCTAGGCCATGTCAAATCCCGGCCAGCACCCGTCTTCTTCGTGTCTTCCGGTGCGCTGCTGGCAGGTGTTGTCGAGCAGTCGTTGCGCGACGTCCTTCCAGACCGCGTTGCCGCCATACAATCGGACTGCATCGGCGGTTTGGATTTCCACGGTCCGCTCGCAGCGGCGGCAGGAGATGCGCAGCACGTGGCGCTGAATCTCGGAAAGACGTCGCTGCCGCATCTGGGCCCCGGTCGCGTCGGCGCGAGGGTCTTTAAGGACCGATTCCCAGTATTCGGCCGGGAGGGGAGCATCCGGAGCCGCAGCGGAGGGGCTTGGCCTGCGGGCGGCTTCAGAGGCCAGCTTTTCCATCTGCTTCGGGGTCGGCATGCGCCAGCTCGCGGGTCGGTCGGTCATTCCGAATTAGAACATAAAGAGAACAAAAGTCGAGTCCGCTCACGGCTCGGCCGAGAAAAAATCACCCTGTTGGGAAGGCCGCGATGTCGGAACCAAGCCCGGCCATTCGTCTTGAATCCGGCATCAGTATTGGAGTTCCCCTCGCCATGGCACCCCGCGCTAACTGGAAAGGCTTCCTGCGTCTTTCCCTCGTCACCTGTCCGGTAGCGCTCTATCCGGCCACGTCGGAATCCGAAAAGGTCTCCTTCAACCAGCTCAACCGGAAGACCGGCCACCGCATCAAATATGCCAAGGTGGATGCTGACACCGGCGAGGAGGTCGCCAACGAGGACATCGTCAAGGGATACAAGGTCGACACCGACACCTTCATCGAGGTGACGAAGGAGGAGCTCGAGAACGTTGCGCTGGAATCGACGCGAACCATCGAGATCGACGAGTTCGTCGACCGTAGCGAGATCGACCCGAGATATCTGATCCGTCCCTACTACCTTGTGCCGGACGGAAAGGTCGGTCACGACGCCTTCGCCGTCGTCCGCGAAACCATCCGTGAGATGAACAAGGTCGCGATCGGACGGGTGGTGCTGACCAACCGTGAGCACATCATCGCCCTCGAGCCCATGGACAAGGGCCTGATGGGGACGCTGCTGCGTTATCCTTACGAGGTGCGTTCTGCGGACGAATATTTCGACGATATCCAGGACGTCAAAGTCACCAAGGACATGCTTGATCTCGCCAGGCACATCGTCAATCAGAAGGCGGGTCATTTCGAGCCGGACAAGTTCGAAGACCAGTACGAAACCGCCCTCATCGATCTCATTAACCAGAAACGCGCTGGCAAACCGATCACCGCGAAAGCGCGACCGCGTGGCGAGAATGTCGTCGATTTGATGGACGCGCTGCGCAAGAGCATCGGAGCAGACGCGGCGGCTGCGACAGAATCGCAGAAGAAACCAGCCAAGAAGGCGCGCAAGGCGTCGGCCGGGCAGAAGGAAATGCTGATGCCGATCGCCGGCAAGAAACCGGCCAAGGAGGCCGCGGCGAAGAAGCCGGCGGCCAAACCGCAGCGGAAGTCGGCTTAAGGCATCTTTGCGGTGGGTGCACGGAAAGCCCGCTCCGACACGCCGGGCGTCGAGATGTTTCCCGGGCCGGCCGCTCTGTTCGCCCGCTTTGGAAATTCTCTGCCCGTGAGGTAAACAGCAGAGCTGATTGTATGGCAGCGGTCAGTGGGCGGGGAAGCGTCTCATGGCCAGAAAACTGAAGACCTACCAGACCTCGCTGGGCTTCTTCGATCTGGCAATTGCTGCTCCCTCCATGAAAGCGGCTCTGGAAGCGTGGGGTGCCGACAGCAATCTCTTCCACCAGGGCGCGGCGAAGGAGAGCCACGACCCGGACGTTATCGCGGCGACCATGGCGAAGCCCGGCGTCGTTCTCAGGTGCCCGGTCGGATCCGACGGATCTTTCAGCGAGCATGCCGAACTGCCCACTCATCTTGGCGGCGGTGGACCAACGAAAGCCGCCCGCAAGTCGAAAGGCCCAAAGGCGAAGAAGCCTTCCTCTCGCCCCGTCGATAAGGTTGCGGAACGAAAGGCCGCTTTCGACTACGAGCGGGAACGGAGGAGCCGCGAGCTTGAACGGGCGAGCGAAGAGGCCGCCAGGCAGAAGGACCGTGAACGCCGGCAGCAGGCCATCAACAAGGCGCAGGCTGCGTTGGACAAGGCCGAGCAGGAGCACGCGAAGCGGGCCGCCGCCATCCAGGCCGAGGTCGAGGCTCTTGAGAAGAGATCGCAAACCGAAGAAGCCCGCTGGGATAAGGAGAAGGAGCGATTGGAAGCCGCGCTGCGGCGCGCGCGGGGTTAGTTTCTGTAGCGGCACGCACGAGCGAAGGTCAGCGGTCCACTTCAAGTGTTTATCGTTCGGGCTCGTTCGCCCTTGCCGCGCGGCAGAAGCGGCCAACTTGGCGGGATTTCCAATGCCAACGGCCCTGCCAGCGTGAACCGGCGGCCCTTGCACTGAAGCCGGTTCGAGGATTGGATTACCCGCGAGCCGAGTGATCGAGGTACGTCCATGGTCAATGCGCTCGTCGTCCGCCGCAGTACGCAACTGGCAAAAGCCCAGAAGGCTCTTCGCGCGGCGCAATATGTTCGAATGTCCACCGATCTTCAGCGCTATTCGACCCAGAACCAGGCCGCCGCTATCGCGGCATACGCGCAGCAACGAAACCTTACCATCGTTCGGACTTATGTCGACGAAGGGCGCAGCGGAGTGAGGATCAACCGTCGGCCGGCCCTCGCCGAACTCATCAAGGATGTTCAATCAGGAAACGCGGACTTCGAGCACATTCTGGTTTATGACGTCAGCCGGTGGGGACGCTTCCAGGATGCCGATGAAAGCGCGCATTATGAGTTTGTTTGCAAGCGAAGCGGCGTCAAGGTCGCCTATTGCGCTGAACAATTCGAAAACGACGGAAGCCTTCTGTCGAGCATCCTAAAGAACATCAAGCGCGTCATGGCGGCTGAGTTCAGCCGGGAGCTTGGCGTCAAGGTGCACGCCGGCCACTGCCGAATAGCGAGCCTTGGCTATCGCGTTGGTGGCTCGCTCACGTTCGGGCTCGGCAGGGAGATGGTCGATGAGGAGAAGCGCTCCAAAGGTCGGCTGGCGAAGGGCGAATACAAGGCCCTGAAAACGGACCGTGTCCGGCTTCGGCTCGGTTCTGACGAAGAGATCTCGGTCGTCAAATGGATATTCCAGCAGTTCGTCGTAGAGCGAAAGACCGACGTCGAAATCGCACGGCAACTCAATCGCGGGAACATCGCCAATCACCATGGGCGTCCTTGGACCTACATCATGGTCCATTCAATTCTAAAGAACGAGAACTATATCGGCAATCTCGTCTACAACCGAACATCCCGCCGTCTCGGACAAACGCAGGTAAACAATCCCGATCATCTGTGGATTCGGAGCCCAGACGTGGTGCCGCCGGCAATCGACCAGGACCTCTTTGAGCGCGCTCAGAAGATCATGGCGGAGCGGTACATCTCGATCCCGGAAGACCAGATGCTGCGCAGGCTTCGTCTGACGCTCGGTCGCAAGGGGAAACTCACGACCCGAATCATCAAAAACGCGCCCAGCCTCCCTTCTGTCGCATGCTACATCAAGCATTTTGGCTCGCTACGACAAGCCTACGCGCTCATTGGTTATCAAGGATCCCGTGACTGCGAATGGTTTGACGTGCGAGTTCATTGGTCTGAGGTTTTGTCAAAGCTGGCAGGGCAGGTTGCGGAGGCGCTGAGGACCGATCTCGGGATTGGGTTGAATCTCACCGACGATGGTGCAGGGCTCGCACAGCAAGGAGGCAGCAAGATCATCTCGTTTCAGGTCGTCCGGCGAATGGCGCCGAGGACCCCAAATCATGTGGCTCTATGGAGAGCCCACCTGAGAAAGGAACGAACCAGACTGTGTGTTTTCTTGCGGCTGAAGGAGGCCAACAAGGTGGTTCAAGACTATGTGCTGTTGCCTGCAGAAGACACTGCGAAGCCTTATCTGACGCTTTCAGATGGGGCTTTGGCCCGCCACAAGGCCGTTCGCGTAGACACTGTGAACGAACTTATTCGGAACATCAAAGCGAGATTTACATCGTCCAGCCATGCCGCACCAGCCAAGCCAACGCGACGGAACAAGCGAAGGAAACCAAGCCGGCCCAAAACCAGGAACGTCCGCGCGCGGCACTGACAGAGCGAAGATAGAGAATGGCGCCCAGTACCTTGCCGTAGTTTCTCCTGAAATCGCCATTGAGCTTCGAAATCTCGACGAGCTCGGAGCATTGGTCGGACATTACATTCTCCCTGGAAACATCCCAGGTGCCCCATAGAACACTGATTTGCCTGACCAGTCAATCGAAATTTCGGATTTTCAGAAATTGAAAACGCCTGCATCCGCGCGAGCGGAAAGCCTCCGACTGTTCGGACGACGCAGGTGCCCATCCTTGACGGAACTCCAATGCGAAGCGTCAAGCCATACCGTGCGATGGCCTATCCCCCACAGTGGCGCGGGTGGCTCTAGCGTAGTTTGGGCGACTCACGCTAACCCATCAATCCCAACCGCCTCACTACACAAAAGGAAAAAAATGGTTGCAGCCAACCGTGAACTGCCGGCCTCTGGTTACGCGCTTGAAATAGACGGCCGACTCAAAACCGAATTTGCCACCAGAGACGGTGCCAGGGCAGGTGGAGAAGAGCTCAAGAAGCGTTTTCCCATGCTTCAGATCAGGATCTATGACGCGCAGACTAATGCGCGCGAGGAAATCTAGATCTTCCGACTCAAGTCTATCGTATTCTTTTGCTTGTGCGCATGCGGCTTCCGCCGCATCGGGCTCTCGTGAACCGAGCCGCCGACGCGTCTCGGCCGTCCGGCTTTGATCCCTTGCGCGATACAGTGTCGCTCGCCGGAGGCACTCGCTCTCGGGTCCCGCCGTCATTGTATTCCGGCGTCGCTATCACTGCCCCGAGCTCGGGTGCCTTTTTAACCGGTCTCGCGACTGCACTCGGTCCCGGGTCCCGCCGCTACGCGTCGGCGCTATGCTGACCCTCCTGCGGGTGCCTTTTTTTAGCCGGGTCTCGCGACCCGTGAGTGGTCTCCGCTTTCGCGCCGCCCATACACTTCTCTTCTATGTTGATGACGGGACCTCCGCACCTCGCGCGCAAAGCTTCCTGACCCGACCCGCCACATCAGCCCGTTAATCACACGCATGAGCCCTCGCGCGCGCTTGGGCGCGCCGTCACAACCATCGGCATTTGGAGCAGCAGCGCGTCCAGACCGACCGAGATACGTGGGTGCATCCGGTTCGAAATCTACCGAGCCTTCAGCTTCTTTTCCGGCGCAGTGCGCCCGTCATCGAGATTGAGAGTGAGAGGGCAGACCGGGTTCGTGACGGGTCGAGTGGTCGGGAGAGAGGCTTCCGGCGCCCGTCGCGGAGAACCGCGATGTTCAGCCAGAAATCATACGCGCGCGCCGGCGAGGGCCGGGCCAGCCTTTACACCGAAATCACCGACAAGATCATCGCCGAACTGGAGGCAGGCCGCATCCCCTGGGTGCAGCCATGGGGGACGGCGGCGATCAAGGCGCCGCTTGCCATGCCGCGCAATGCTTCGACGCAGCGCGGTTATTCCGGAATCAACGTGCTGATTTTGTGGGGTGCCGTTATTGAAAACCGCTTCTCCGGCCAGAGCTGGCTGACGTTTCGCCAGGCGCTCGGGCTCGGCGGCCATGTCAGGAAGGGAGAGCGGGGAACCACCGTCGTCTATGCCGATCACTTCGTTCCCCCGGGCGAGCGCCAGCATGCCGCAGAGACCGGGGAAGAGCCGGGCACGATCCCGTTCCTCAAGCGTTTCACTCTCTTCAACACCGACCAATGCGATTTGCCCGAGGACGTCGCTGGCTCGGTAGTCCCGTCCCCACCGGACCAGATCGAACCGCAGGCTGAAGCCTTGATTGCCGCGACCGGTGCCGACTTCCGCATCGGCGGCGCACGCGCCTACTATAATACGAGCGGCGATTTCGTGCAGGTCCCGCCGCCGGCGGCTTACTTTGAGCCGATCAGTTGGCATCGGACCGCGTTTCACGAACTCTCGCACTGGAGCGGAGCGGCTGCCCGGCTTGGTCGGGATCTCTCGGGCTCGTTCGGCTCCAAATCCTACGCGCGCGAGGAACTGGTCGCGGAGATGGCGGGGGCGTTCGTCTGCGCCACCCTTGGCATCGTGCCGACCGTGCGCCACGCCGACTATATCGGCTCCTGGCTCGAGGTGCTGCGTGAGGACAACCGCGCCGTCGTGCGGGCGGCGAGCGCGGCGTCGAAGGCTGCCGATTTCCTGCTCGGCTTTCTGCAACGGCCGGTCGCCTCTTCCGATGATGGCAGCGAGGAGGCCGCGTAGTGCATCGGCCGACCGCTTAGGTTGGCGGTGGCGGGGATACCTCAGAGAGTGAGAGGCGGGCGGTGCAGTTCGTGACGGGTTGGAGGTCGAGAGAGAGTCTTTCGGCCGCCCGTCGCGGAGAATTCGACATGGCAAGCGCCGTTCATAAGATCAAACTCAGTCCATCCCGGGACATTCCTTTCAACAAGCTGGTCTTGAGCCAGTCGAATGTTCGCCGCGTCAAGGCGGGCATCTCGATCGAGCAACTGGCCGAGAGCATCGCGCAGCGCACCTTGCTGCAAAGCCTCAGCGTCCGTGCCGTCGTCGACGCCGACGGCACGGAGACCGGCATGTTCGAGGTGCCTGCGGGCGGGCGTCGATACCGCGCCCTCGAGCTTCTGGTGAAGCAGAAGCGCATGGCGAAGACGCAACCGGTCCCCTGCGTGGTCAGGGACGGCGGTATTGCCGAAGACGACTCGCTTGCGGAAAACGACGAACGCGTCGGCCTGCATCCGCTCGATCAGTTCCGTGCGTTCCAGATCCTCCGTGATGGCGGCATGAGCGAAGAGGACATCGCCGCACGGCATTTCGTGACGCCGGCAATCGTCAAGCAGCGCCTGCGCCTGGCTTCGGTGTCGCCGAAGCTGCACGACGTCTACGCCGAGGATGGCATGACGCTGGAGCAACTCATGGCCTTTACCGTCACCGGCGACCAGGCGCGTCAGGAACAGGTTTGGGACAATGTGAGCCGTTCTCAGAACGACGAGCCGTACCAGATCCGCCGGATGCTCACGGAACACACCGTCCGCGCCTCCGACCGCCGGGCCCAATTCGTCGGGCTCGACGCGTACGAGCAGGCGGGTGGCGTCGTGCTGCGCGATTTGTTTCAGCACGATGACGGGGGGTGGCTGCAGGACGTGCCGTTGCTCGATCGTATGGTCACGGAGAAGCTCAGGATCGAGGCCGAGGCGATCGCGTCCGAGGGCTGGAAGTGGATCACAGTTGCCGTCGACTTCCCCTACGGTCAGTCCAACGGACTGCGCCAACTCGACGGTCAGCCGGCTGAACTGACGGAGGAGGAGCGGGCGACGCTCGACGCCTTGAATGCCGAGTACGCCAGGATCGAGACCGACTATCAGGACGCCGACGAACTGCCTGACGAGATCGACCAGCGTCTTGGCGAGATCGAGGCGGCGCGTTCGGTATTTGAAGCTCGATCGCTCATCTACGATCCGGCCGACATCGCCCGTGCCGGCACCTTCGTCAGTATCGATGCCGAAGGGGTACTCGCGATCGACCGCGGCTACGTTCGTCCTGAGGACGAGGTGCCCGACGTCCCCGATAGCGACGCCGACGCTGGGGGAGACACAGTCGACAACCGGGAGCCCGGTATGATCAAGCGTGCGGTCATTACGGTCGGTGGTGCGCCGACTGAGCCAGTCGACGAGGATGATGACGATGCCGTAAAGCCGCTACCGGACCGGCTCGTCACCGAACTGACCGCGCATCGCACGCTGGCGCTGCGCGATGCACTGGCCAACAACCCCGCCGTCGCCTTCCAGGCGGTGCTGCACAATTTCGTGCTGGCGACCTTCTATCGTTTCGCATCGTCGAGCGGTTGCCTGGAGATCTCGATCCGGACGCCGACGTTCCCCGCTCAGGCTCCCGGCTTGAAGGAGAGCGCATCGGCGGTAGCCATCGACGCACGCCACGATGGATGGAAGGCGCGGTTGCCCAAGGAGGAGGGCGGCCTGTGGGACGCGCTTGCCGCGCTCGACGGGACCGCGCAGGCGGCCCTGTTCGCGCACTGCGCCTCGTCTGCGCTCAACGCACTTCACGAACCCGCCAACCGGTACAATGAGGGGCGCGTCTCCGCCCACGGGGTCCGACGCCGGCTCGATCAGGCCGATGCCCTGGCTCGCGCTGTCGAGCTCGACATGGTGACCGCAGGCTGGAAGCCGACTGCCGATAACTACCTTGGCCGCGTCACCAAGCCCCGCATTCTCCAGGCCGTGCGCGAGGCCAAGGGTGAGCCGTCGGTGCAGCTCATCGACCACCTGAAGAAAGGCGACATGGCGCGGGAGGCCGAGCGTTTGCTCGATGGCACGGGCTGGCTGCCCGAGCCGCTACGTCTCCCTGACATCGACGACGCGCAGCAAGGTCCGGCCGCGGACGTCGAGGCGCTTCCGGAATTCCTCGCGGAGGACGACGAAGTCGCCGCCGACGCAGACGAAGACCGGCCCCAAATCATCGCAGCTGAATAGTTGAGTGAACGCGAGGCGGCTGCGGCCGCTTCGCACCTTCCCAGCATCACACCCATCCCCAAGCCCGGCTCCCCCCAATGACAGGGACATGCCGGGCTTTCATCGTTTCAGGAGAACGATCATGTCTGCTCACACCGTCTACGAAAAAGCACCACTCGGTTCACTCATTCGCTATTCCGACGGCACGCCGAGGCCGCCTGCGCGCTTCAAAAAGAAGCTCGCGGCGTGGGAAAACCGCAACGGCGCCGGGCGCCTCGTCAGGAAAGAGCCGGCCAGAGAGCGGCCGAACTGGATCTCGCCTGCCAGCTTCACACTCCACGAGGGCGATTTCGGGAGCGGCGGCGTCGTCGTGCTGACGGTCAGGCGTACATACTCCCTCGACAGCGATCTCCGCTTCGAGATCGTCGAACGCCCTGCCATCGGCGCGGTACGCATCCTCCAGGAATATGGCGACAATGCCGAACTGCTTCATCTAGCCCAAAGCCACGAAGCGGCCGAGCGCTGGTTGACGCAACATCGCTATTCCAATGTGAGCCTGAACGAGGTCACCGAGGATGAGGTCGGCGCTGATGTCGTCGAGGGTCGGGCCGCCTGACCTTCGGTGCGATCCACTGTACCCGTTCACTCGTAGGGCTCCCGGCCATCGCGCGGTTTCGTGTAGCGGGCAGGGGCCGATCGATCGTGCCTGCAGCGTCAGGAAGCACACCAAGCGGCTGATCGAGCCGGAGGCGCAACCGGCTTGATCGCGGGCAACTCGAGGGTCCGACGCTGATGCGTCGGACCCTTTGTTCGTGGACGGGTCAAAGAAAGAGCGCGGCCGGGACGGGTTTGAGCCGGCGAGGTCGAGAGAGAGCGCCTGCGGCTCGACCCGTCTCCGCTCTTTCGAGGTCACTTCCATGACATACATCTCCGCTTCTGCCGCCGCATCCGCGTGCTTTGAGGCCGCTTCCGATATCGCGGGCCGATCTGCCGCGATTGGCCGGGCCGCGCAACTTCTCCTTCCTCATCTCGAAAGTGGTCGTCGCATCGATGCGCCGCTCCTGCGCGTCGCCATGGACGCCGCTTTTGGCGGCACCGACGCTTCGGGAGCCTGGGCCTGGAAGACCGGCTACGACGCCTGTGAAGCGGCGACGGTGCTGTTCCTGCGCAAGTTCGCCCCGGCGATGCGCGCACGCGCCGCATCGCCGGTCGCCATGCTGCCGATGCTGGCCAAAATCACCAGCCTTCTTCCTACCCATACCCGCCGCTCCGAAGAGAGCGAGACGTTCCAACAGTTCAGTACGCCCATTCCGCTCAGTTTTGTGGCGAGCCTGGCCGCCGCGATCACGCCGGCTGACGTTGTCCTGGAGCCGTCGGCCGGCACCGGGCTGCTTGCGATCCTCGCCGAACTCGCCGGGGGATCTCTTGCCCTCAACGAGTTGGCCGAAACCCGCGCGGGACTTTTGTCACTCCTCTTTCCCGGCATCGCGGTGACCTCGTTCGATGCCGCACACATCGACGATCATCTCAACACCGACACTGTCCCCAGCGTCGTGCTGATGAACCCGCCGTTCTCGGCCGTCGCCAACGTCGACCGCCGCATGGCCGATGCAGCGGTCCGTCATATTTCCTCGGCATTGGCACGCCTGGCCGAAGGCGGTCGTCTGGTCGCGATATCAGGCGCGAGCTGCGCGCCCGACAATCCCGCATGGAGGGACGCCTTCATCGCCTTGCAGGAACGGGGGCGCGTCGTGTTCTCGGCTGCCATCGACGGCGCGGTCTACGCCAAACACGGCACCAGCATCGATACGCGCCTGACCGTGATCGACAAGGAACCCGCTGAAGATACGACGGTGTTTCAGCTGTCTCCGGGCATGGCCCCGGATGTAGCGACATTGCTCGGCTGGGTGATGCAGCAGGTGCCACCTCGGTCTCCGATCGGATCGACTGTCGCCAATGTAGCGACCCCGCGTCCGGTCATTCCCAAGACGGTACGGGCCTGCGCCATGCGCCCGTCCTCCACCCCAGCTCCGGCGATGGAGCCTGCCGCGACCGAACTCGCCTACGAAACCCTGGCGTGGCACACCGTCGAGCACGGCCGCATCACCGAAGCGCTCTACGAACAGTACGGATTGCAGTCGATCCGTATTCCCGGCTCCCAAGCCCATCCCACCATGCTCGTGCAATCAGCGGCGATGGCGTCGGTCGCACCACCCATTCCCTCTTATCGGCCGCATCTTCCCGCGAATGTGGTGTCGGACGGCCTGCTGTCGGATGCACAGCTTGAATCCGTGATCTATGCCGGCGAAGCCCATGGCGGCACTCTCCAGGGATCATGGACGGTCGACGAGACGTTCGATTTCGTCTCGGCCGCGCCCGCGGACGCCGAGAACGCCGTCCAGTTTCGGCGTGGCTGGTTTCTCGGCGATGGCACTGGCGCCGGCAAGGGTCGCCAGGTCGCCGGTATTCTGCTCGACAACTGGCTCAAGGGCCGTCGCCGCGCCGTGTGGGTCAGTAAATCCGACAAGCTGATCGAAGACGCCCAGCGTGATTGGTCGGCGCTCGGCCAGGAACGCCTGCTGGTGACACCGCTCTCGCGTTTCCGTCAGGGAACACCGATCCGTCTGGAGCAGGGCATCCTTTTCACGACCTACGCCACGCTACGTTCCGACGCGCGTGACGAGAAGGTTTCCCGAGTCCAACAGATCGTCGAATGGTTGGGCAGGGATTTCGACGGTGTCATCATCTTTGATGAGAGCCATGCCATGCAGAATGCCGCGGGCGGCAAGGGCGAACGCGGCGACGTAGCCGCTTCGCAACAGGGCCGTGCCGGGCTTCGCCTTCAACATGCCTTACCAAACGCGCGCGTCGTCTACGTCTCGGCGACCGGCGCCACCACGGTGCATAATCTCGCCTATGCGCAGCGGCTGGGACTTTGGGGCGGCGAGGATTTCCCGTTTGCCACCCGCACGGAGTTCGTTGAAGCCATCGAGGCCGGCGGTGTCGCGGCGATGGAGGTGCTGGCACGCGACCTCAAGGCGCTCGGTCTCTATGCGGCCCGCTCGCTGTCCTATGAAGGCGTCGAATACGAGCTCGTCGAGCACACGCTCACCGAGGAGCAGATCCGCATCTATGACGCCTATGCGGGGGCGTTTGCCATCATCCATAGCAATCTCGATGCGGCGATGCGAGCGGCGAATATTACCGGCTCTACCGGCACGCTGAACGCGCAGGCAAAGTCCGCTGCGCGCTCCGCCTTCGAGAGCGCGAAGCAGCGTTTTTTCAATCACCTCATCACGGCCATGAAGACGCCGTCGCTGATCGCGGCCGTCGATCGCGATCTTGCGGCGGGCCATGCCGCCGTGATCCAAATCGTATCGACCGGCGAGGCGCTGATGGCGCGGCGGCTCGCCGAAATTCCGACCGAGGAATGGGGCGACGTCCAGGTCGACATTACCCCGCGCGAATACGTGCTGGATTATCTCGCGCATTCGTTCCCGACCCAGCTCTACGAGCCCTTCACCGACAGCGAGGGCAATTTGTCGTCACGGCCGGTATACCATGACGGCCAGCCAGTGCAGTGTCGGGACGCCGTCGCGCGTCGCGACCGGCTGATCGAAAAACTCGCCTCGTTAACGCCTGTCCACGGCGCGCTCGATCAGATCGTTCAGCGCTTCGGCACCGGCATGGTGGCCGAAGTCACCGGCCGTTCGCGCCGGATCGTTCGCAAGCGGGGCGCCGATCGCATCGATCGGCTCGTGGTCGAGAACCGCGCGGGTTCGGCGAATCTCGCCGAAGCCCAGGCGTTCATGGATGACGACAAGCGCATCCTCGTTTTCTCCGAAGCAGGCGGTACCGGACGCAGCTATCATGCGGAGCTGTCAGCCAAAAACCGCCGCCTTCGGGTTCACTACCTTCTTGAGGCCGGATGGAAGGCCGATGCCGCCATTCAGGGCCTTGGCCGTACCAACCGCACCAATCAGGTGCAGCCGCCGCTGTTCCGCCCTATCGCGACCAACGTGAAGGCCGAGAAGCGCTTTCTCTCGACCATCGCGCGGCGTCTCGACACCCTCGGCGCCATCACCAAAGGCCAGCGCCAGACCGGCGGGCAGGGGTTGTTCAGATCCGAGGACAATTTGGAGAGCCACTATGCCCGCGATGCCCTGCGGCAGCTCTACGTTCTCCTTGTCATGGGCAAGGTCGAGGATTGTTCACTGCAGACGTTTGAGGATACCACAGGGCTCAAGCTTATGGATGCCAACGGCATCAGGGATGAATTGCCGCCGATCACGACCTTCCTCAACCGTCTGCTGGCGATGACTATCGATCTGCAGGACATCCTGTTCACGGCTTTCGAACAATTGCTGACCTCGCGCATCGAGGGGGCGATCGCAAGCGGTACCTATGATGTCGGATTGGAAACGCTCACGGCAGAGTCCTTTGCCATCGCCGATCGGCAGACCATCTACACCCATCCCGGCACGTCGGCCGAGACCCGTCTGCTGACGATCACCCAACGTGATCGCAACAGACCCGTTACCCTCGACGACGCGCTCAATCGTCTCGCCGATCCGCGCGCCGTGCTCCTGGTCAACAGCCAGTCGAGACGAGCGGCAGTGCAGGTACCGGCTCGCAGTCTGATGACTGACGACGGTGAGGTCGAACGCCGGGTGCGTCTCATTCGACCGATGGAGCATCCAGCTGTCGCGTTGGCGATGATGCCACAGACCCACTGGCAGGAGACCGACCGCGAGACCTTTTCGCGTGTCTGGACCGCGGAGGTTGCCGAGGTGCCGGAATTCACCGACAGCGAGATCCACATCGTGTCTGGATTGTTGTTACCGATCTGGAAGCGCCTGCCCAACGAGTCGACGCGGGTCTACCGGCTCCAACTGGATACCGGCGAGCGCATCATTGGCCGCAAGGTCTCGCCGGCTTGGGTCGCGGGCGCACTTTCAACCGGTATGGCGACGTTGACGCCGGACGGGGCCTTTACGGCGCTGATGGATGGCAAGACCGTGCTCGATCTCGCCGAAGGCCTGCAACTTCGTCGCGTCCGCGTCATGGGCGCTAACCGCATCGAACTCACGGACTTCACTGACGCGATGCGCGATCGGCTGCGGGCCTATGGCCTGTTCCACGAAATCATCTCGTGGAAGCTGCGCATGTTCGTGCCGACGGACGCTTCGGGGCCGGCAATCCTGGGCAAAGTGCTGGAGCGCTATCCGCTCTCGCGCATCTCCGATCGGGCGGCGGCGTGACATGCCGCGCGATGCAACGGAGCTGGCCCATCGTCTGGGGCGAGAGGCCGAGGCGGTGTGCCGTCACTATCTCTCCAAAGGGCGGCGGGTCGGAAATTATTGGCAGGTCGGCGATGTCAGGAACACCGCCGGCCGCTCCATGTTCGTACGCCTGAGCGGTGACGCGTCCGGCAAGCGCGTCGCTGGTAAATGGACGGATGCCGCAACCGGCGAGCACGGCGATCTCCTCGACGTTATCAGAGAAAGTTGCGGCTTCGTCGATTTCCGCGACGTGGCTGGCGAAGCAAGACGCTTCCTCAGGCTACCACGACCTGAACCGGATTACACGCCGCGTCATTTGGTGGTACCGACTGGATCGCCGAAGTCGGCGACCTGGGGTTCTCCGGAATCGGCACGGCGGCTATTCGCGATGTCTCAGCCGATTGCGGGGACGCTTGCGGAAGAAAATCTCCGTGCCCGCGGCATCACGGTTCTTCGCGACTGCGCAAGCCTTCGGTTCCATCCGCACTGCTATTACCGTCCGGATCCATACGAACCGACCGAGACCTGGCCGGCGATGATCGCGGCGGTGACCGATCTCGACGGAAGGATTACCGGCGTGCATCGTACCTACCTCAATCCGCAAGGGTTCGATCGTTCGGCCAGCGGTAAGGCGCCAATCGACACGCCACGGCGCGCGATGGGCCATCTCCTCGGTAACGCCGTTCGTTTCGGTGTCGCAGACGACGTGATGGCGGCCGGCGAGGGGATCGAAACCATATTGTCGCTCCGTTGCGGTTTGCCTGATATGCCAATGGCGGCGGCACTTTCAGCCGCTCACCTCGCAGCCATTCTCCTTCCGGCCACACTGCGTCGCCTTTACATCGTTCGCGACGACGATCCCGCCGGAGATCATGCAATGGAAAGCTTGAGCGCACGGGCTGGCACGAACGGTATCGAGGCGATCGCCCTGTCGCCGCGCTGCGGAGACTTCAACGAGGATCTCCGAGATTTCGGCATTGATGCGCTTCGGGCTGCCCTGCGAGTGCAACTCGCCCCGGAGGACGTAGCGCGCTTCATTGAGTTCTGACTCGCCGCCGGTACGGGACACGAACGCAGTGTCTCCGCATTCCCTCGCGCCGGTTTGCAGGCGTTTCCTGGTGGGTCGTAGAGGACCGCTCCCCGGCCTTCTGAGAGGGCGACCCTGCGGCAAGCGGCCCGGCCAGGCAATGGCGGGAGCCGGCTATTTTCCGTCGCGTCCTCACAGACGCTTTACATCGCGAAGCAAAATAGCCGGCTCCCGCCATCCTCCGCTCTGCTTCGGCCGCTTCGCGGTGCAGGTCCGGTCCGCCCGCCGCCTTTCGTCGCCACGAAGGCCGCGATGGGCGCGGCCGTTCCGACAAAGGAAAACGCCATGACGACCGATCGCGACGAACAGACCTCGGATCCACCGCTCACGACATCCCCAACCGATCACGTTCTCACCGAACTCCAGCTCCATGGCTATCGCCCCTTTCAGGACGAACCCGACCCCAGACCGCTGCCTGAAGCGCACACCGTCGCCGACGCCGTCGCCGACATCTTTGACGCCCTGATCGCGACGCTCAGCGAGACCCGTCTCGAACCCGATCTTGAGAACCTGCTGTGGGGAAGCGTCAATCTCTTCCACCGCGCCACCGAGCGTATCGAACGCGACCTCGACGGCAATGAGTTGGCGCAGAAGCGCAGCCAGAAGGATCAGGATGGCTCGGAAATCCGCTCGGTCGAACTGGAACGCCTCATCGCCGAGGGCATGACCCTGATCGAACGCCGCAACGCCATCGAGTTCTTCCGCGACCAGGCCGCCGAGCAATTCGAGCGTCACACAGGCTCAGCCTGGCGGCCACGCTCCGGGTCTCTGGTGAACCATCGCACCCTGACTTCGGCCATGATCGACAGTCGCGACTTTCTCGCAGCCAAACGTCGTGTCGCCCTTGAGCCGCTGATGCCCGCGGGCACCAGGATCGCCTTTACCGGTGGACTCGATTGCAACGATCACCGCCTGATCTGGGATACGCTTGACAAGGTCCGGTCCAAGTATCCTGACATGGTCCTGCTGCATGGAGGATCACCGAAGGGGGCTGAACGCATCGCCGCCCGCTGGGCCGATCACCGCAAGGTAACGCAGATCGCCTTCAAGCCGGACTGGACCCGCCACGCCAAGGCGGCACCCTTCAAGCGCAACGACCAGATGCTCGACGTCCTGCCAGTTGGCGTCATGGTATTCCCCGGCACCGGTATTCAAGACAATCTCGCCGACAAGGCGCGCAAGCTCGGCATTCCCGTCTGGAAGTTCGGCGGCGACGGCGGCGCGTAAGCGCCGCTACTGCCGGACAAAAGGCACATTTCCGTCTTGACCAGACGGAGGTACCGCTAGCGAATTTCCTCTCCCATCACCTCGCGTCCTCGGCTATACCTGACGGTGCGCCGTGGTGGTGGTGGAGGCGTAACCCTTGCAACATCTGTCACGGGACCCATCACCATGATCATCATAGGCATTCTTCTCAATATTGCCGGGCTCGGCGTCGTCTGTTGGGCGCTATTCACGCTCGCAGTCTATGCGTTCCCTTTCTTCGTCGGCATGACTGCCGGGATGTACACGTATCGAATGGGAATAGGCCCCATCGGCGCCATCGTTGTTGGCTTTGTCGCGGGTGCCTTTGGACTTTCGGCTGCGCAGCTTATCTTCTCCGTCGCACGTTCTCCGATTGTCCGCCTTGTCGTTGCCCTGCTGTTCGCGGCTCCTGCGGCGTGGGCCGGCTATGAGGTGACGCTCAACCTCGGTCATATTGGCATCACCTCGGAATGGTGGCGGGAAGCGTTTGCCTTGGTTGGCGCGGTCGTCGTCGGATGCACCGCTTGGGCGCGCGTGGCGATACTGGCAACCCCTGCTCTCGGCGAGGGCGTTGGTGCTGGTTCGGCTCCGTCACCCCTGGGACCATCCTTGGGATCGGTGACCACAGACGGATGATCGTCTGGCTCCGTCTTCTCTCGGCTGGCTATGGAGCGGAAGGCTGACGTAGTTCGTGACCGAGAGATAATCGCGGCCCTCGCTGGAGCGCTTCGACCAGGCGGTGACGAGCCTGTCGGTCGACGATAATCCCGAAGGCTCGGAGCGTTGTCGTTGGTCCGGTTTGTCTCGTCGACGCTTGGCCGCCTTTATGTACGCCAGGTTTTCTCTTCCTTCCCGGATGCGCCGGGGTCTCTTGTTCGGACCGATTGATAGCTGGCACGTCTCCTCGAATGCTGTTCAGTGCACGCGAGCACCTTGCCTCTCATTGGCTTGATCTGGCCGAAGGCCGGCTACGCCTCGATCGCCTGAACCGCAATGGCGGACGGATCGGCTTTCTTCCCCTGGGCTTCGCCCATTCCTCGCGAGGCAAGAAAGTCGCCCGCCGCCATCCTCCGCTGCGCTGCGGCCCAAGCGGGTGCGGCGTCGATCGCCTTCGGCTTTCAGATCGCCATCGAGGCCGCGGTGGTCGCGGGCTCGAACACAGCAAGGAGAAGTGACATGGCTAACATCGGTTCCTTCAAGAAGGTCGGTAACGATTTCCAGGGCGAAATCATCACCCTCAGCCTGCAGGCCAAGGGCGTCCGCATCGTCGCGGAATCCAACCCCTCCAACGACAAAGCTCCGAGCCACCGGGTCTTTGTAGGCCGGGCCGAGATCGGAGCGGCCTGGTCGAAGCGCTCGGAAGAGGGCCGCGACTACCTCTCGCTCAAGCTCGACGATCCCTCGTTCAACGCGCCGATCTACGCGAACCTGTTCGACGATGAGGGTGGCGAAGGTTATACCCTGCTCTGGTCGCGGCCGCGCAAGAACGGCGAGTGAGTCGAGCCGAATACCGCGCGCCCCGCTCATCCGGCGGGGCGCTTCGCGGCTGGTTTGAGGCGGCTTAGGATTTGCTAAGCCGCGCCGCCCTCTTGAGCAGTTCTCCCGGTTCGGTCCCCAATGCTTCAGCAATTTGTCCGAGCACGGTGACACTGGCTGACACATCGCCGCGCTCGATGGCGCCGACGTAACGGGCGCTTAAACCCGCGCGCTCGGCCAACTCCTCTTGCGTCATTTGTAGATCGTGGCGTTTCCGACGCAGGTTTACGGCCATGATCTCTTTGAGATCCATGGCGGCATGGGAACCCGAACCGGAACGATCGTTCTAGGAACGATCGTTCCTATTCGTCTCCCGACATGTTATCATCTTGGGCAATGCGATGAGCGCGGGCCGATTTGGTCGCCGATCAACCGAACGAGATTTGAAAGAAGATCCGGCAAAGGAGGACGGAGGTCTGGATTGCGACCGAACCGTGGCGTAGCCTTGTTGGCGTTCTAAGTGGGTATGATGCAGAAACCACCCCTCGATCCTGATGTCGCCGACGTAGCTCCGGATGATCCGGTACTCACGAGCTACGATGAACAGCATCTGGTGACGTATTGGCGTCTACTCGATGCCGAGGCAGACGGCGCCGACTGGAAGGAAGTGGCTCGGATCGTGTTGCATATCGACCCGGATCGCGAACCGTCGCGCGCTCGCAGTGCGTTTGATAGTCACTTGTCGCGAGCAAAATGGATGGCTGACCACGGTTACCGCGATTTGCTTCGTGGCGGCGCGACCAAATAGCAAAAAATTGCCACCAGTTATTCGCAATCGAAACGAGATTCCTCCCGCTGACGCGTAATCGCCTGCGCGCATCACGCAATGCACAATTGGTGACTTCCCCTAACAATTAAGGCTTCATAGACATTGCGTTACTGACGCCTTACTGCGGGGGATAAGAGCAATGTCCGAGTTCGACTGGCGCTCGCCGGCAGCGTATCAGCACGCCGTCAAGTCAGGGGAGATTGAGGATTTCGCCTGGGAGTCACTCCGGCGGAGTTCCAACTACCGAAGCGCCTACCGCCAAGCTCGATCGAAGGGCGACCAGATGACGTCCGAATTCCGAAAGAGATGGGGCGTCTGCTTTCGCTCATGACCCGCTGGGGTCCTTCTACGAACAAACGATCTTCTGGGCACCCGAGGCCTTGCCCACGGTGCTGCCGATCGTCCGGAGCGTGTCCGCCTCGCAAGGCGCCGGCGAGATGCTACCGTTTGCCGAGCTCGCATCGGGCAGCATCAAGCAGGCCTCGGACGGCTGGCATGCCGTCATGCGCATTCACGGAGCGCAACATCACCTCTGGCTGAAAGACGCGCCGCAGCTGGGTGTCTCTTATGCAGCCGAACTGCCGCTCGATCCAGATTTTGAGATCCGCGCGCATGCCTCACATCGGCTGTGGCGCGCCGTCAACGGCCGTCCGCCAGGACCTCCCTTCCATCGGCTTTCGGCGCAGCGGCGAGAACGCCTGGCGTTGGCGCTGCGAGCGCTTGATGGGCACATAGATGGCGCCTCCTACCGCGTGATCGCCGAGGTGCTGTTCGGCCGAAAACACATTTCGGAAAGCGCCTGGAAGACCCACGAATTGCGCAGCCGCACCATCCGCCTGGTGCAGGCTGGCTTAGCCTTGATGCGTGGCGGCTATCGCGCCTTGCTTCGTCCACCATCTCGCAAGGAATAGGGCAGGGGTGCCGAAAATCGCCCCCGCATCTTCGGCATCCCCCCAAGCCTTTCTACTCCGCCATCGTGACCGTCAACGCACGACCCAACGCGGTCGCGCTCGAAACGATCACGGAGCCACACAAATGCCCGATCCGAACGCCGGCTTGCCGCAGCGATATCTGCGGACGCCAGAAGCTGCTCGATTTCTCAGTCTGTCCGGGCGGACCCTGGAAAAGCACCGAACCTACGGCACAGGCCCCGCCTATCGGAAGCTCGGGGGACGCGTCGTCTATGCGCTGGAAGACCTGAAAACCTGGGCCGATCGCGGCGCCAAGACTTCGACCTCTGATCCCGGCGCAGGCACCGTGCTGCCGGCTAAACGGCATGCGCCCATACCGTATGCCGGCCGGCCGCGTCGCTGAACGTCACCAGGGGATCATCTCGATGCGCCGCAGATACATCTCTGAACGGGAACAGCTAAGTCTCTTCCGTGCGCTGTCTGGCGCTCTCGCGCCACGCGATGCGCAGGATTTGATGGCCTATCCGTTCTTCTCCCTCGCCAAATCCAGGCGCGTCGCTCCCATCGACTTCCGCGCCGGCAAGATTGCCATTCGCGTCGAAGCCGTGCCCGAGCATGGCATGGCTACGATCTGGGACGCTGACGTCTTGATCTGGGCAGCGTCGCAGATTGTCGAGGCCCGCGACGGCGGATTGAAGACCTCCCGCCTGATGGCGGCAACGCCGTATGAGATTTTGACCTTCGTTGGTCGCGGCACCAGCGTTCGGGACTACGACCGTCTCAAGGCCGCACTCGACCGGCTGCAATCGACCACTGTCATGACGTCGATCCGTCAATCGACCGATCGGCGGCGGCACCGATTCTCCTGGATCAATGAATGGAAAGAGACAGCTGACGTGCACGGAAGGCCGCGCGGATTGGAGCTGATCCTGCCGGACTGGTTCTATGCTGGTGTGCTGGATGACGCGCTCGTGCTCACCATCGACCGGGCGTATTTCGACCTGACGGGGGGCCTCGAACGCTGGCTTTATCGCATTGTTCGCAAGCACGGCGGCAGCCAGAAGGGTGGCTGGAGCTTCGACTTTGTTCATCTCCACGCCAAATCCGGCAGCCTCTCGCCGCTCAAACATTTTGCCTATGACCTGCGCGAGATTGTCCGCCGTCAGACATTGCCGGGGTACCAACTCGTCATTGAGCGCGGCTTGCGCGGCGACGAGCGTCTGGCCTTTACGCCGATTGCCGTCGATCCCTTTGCGGCGCGTCTGCGCAAGCGCGGTCTGAATGTTTGCCCGGGGGAAAACCTGTGAATCAGTTCGTGCTATTGGGGACGACAACCGACGTGCCAACGGGGACCCGATCCTCGTGTTATCGGGGACCAAAATCGGATGAAACGTCTTGGCACTCAACGATTTGCCGCGGCCGTAACTTTACTAACCTGGAATCCTTCGGATTCCTTCTAACGGGAGCGCGCGTTTTCCAGCCTGTTGGAAAGCGGGCGTTCGTGAACTCACACCAAAGGGCGCGAACCGGTCATCGCTTCAGCAAAGACGGTTCGCGACCCTGGAATTGGACCGCTGCTGAGCTAGGCGCCGATCGTGCTTCGCAGTGGTTTAGCGCTCCAAAGGGCTCGCTGCAGTCGGCGGAGCTGGGCGCAGGGCGCACCCTGTCTGTGTTGCGATTCGGCAGCGCAAATTCGTCATCGATTGCGTCCGGCCTTCGCGACCATTCGAAGACTGCGTCCTTTGGGCGCGGAATATGCGTTGCCGTCGGGCATGGCGACTTGTTCGCGTTCCATGATGGCGGAGGAGCTGCATGAGCAACCTCACACATGTCGAACTGCTGTGGCTTGAGAAGCGGATCGAGAACTGGATTCGGTTCGGTCGAATAGAGGCCGAACAGATACTCGATCGACGACGCCGTGCCGTCTCATTCGCACCGGGGAGCATCTTCGCCTTCGTGCGCTGGACATCCAGCGATTACGGAACCGTCGTTTCAAAGATCGATATTTTGCGAGCCGTTGCGCCAGGCAAGCGCTGTGCAACCGTGCCCTATGTACGTCCCGGCGGCGACATTTTGCTGCGGCTCTCTGGCTGGCCGAAAGTCGAGCGGGTGCTGCAGTTGATCGACGCCGTCGAGGCGCTCGGCATCAATGCTGCCGACGCAGCTCCTGACTACTGGCATCACGTGCACAACCGCCTTTCCGTCGGAGAGGCGCCGAGGCTCTACACGCGGTCGCGGCATCAGGTCTGGCTTCAGCGCCGGAAGATCGCTCCATGAAGCACCGGATGACGATGCTCCTGACACTGTTCGGCTCGGTCGCCCTAGTGACGTCGGTGATCTGCGCGAAGCCGGTTCCCCTGTATGTCTGGAACGCGTCAAAGAGTGCCCCGCTTGGGCTCTATCGCATGCAGCCCGTCGACACCCTGTTTGTCACCGAACTTGTTGCCGTCATGCCGCCGGAGCCGCTTGCTGCGTTTCTTGCTGAGGGCGGCTATCTACCGCGCGGCATGCCAATGCTGAAGCGCGTCCTCGCACTTCCCGGGCAAACGATTTGCAGGACTGGCCTCACCATTACCGTCGATGGAATTGGACTTGGCGAGGCGCTCGATCGCGACAGGCGTGGCCGTCCGCTCCCGATCTGGCAGGGCTGCCGCGTCGTCGCTAGAGATGATGTCTTCCTCATGAACTGGCAGTCAGCCGACTCGCTGGACAGCCGCTACTTCGGGCCACTTCCTGCCTCCGCAGTGATCGGCAGAGCGGTACCCGTGTGGACTAACGAGGAGTAATCATGCACGAACTCCCCTACAAGCCGCCGGATTACGGCCTATCCAGAGGGACTCCACTCTTTCCTTTCCGGCCAACAGAGAAGCATCGTTCTCACAGCCTGCAGAGGAAACCCTTTATCTGTGAGCTGGCTGGCTCGGCCGTGTGGCTTCATTCGCTCCGATGTACCGTGCGTGCTATTGCGGCGGTCGCGCCATTTGTGTGTCAGGTCGCTGTTTCCGCGCTCTTCATGCCTAGCGTGCGTGCACAGACCTTGTCGCAAATAGACGTGCTGATGGCATACGGGCGATGCCTTCGGCCCGCGCTCTACTCGTCGCTTCGCTCCTCACCGAGCCACCCTACGGGCGTCTCGGCCCTTCGGGTAACGATCGCTATCGCAAACGCTCGCTTCGCTCGCAAACAGCGGGTGCTTCGCAAGTCAACTGCCAAGTCGCGGCGGCTCATTCGCAGTGAATCGGCCACCAGTCGACGAATTCGGGCAGGCGCTATGGGAGGATTCACCGCATGACCCGAACTGCATTTTGTCGCAAATCGCCGCGAGTACCGAGAGTCTGTTGGCTTGGAAGTTGGGCCCTGGGAGCCATCGACCGGGGAGGGCAAGGGAAAAGCGCCGCCTTCGGTCCGGCGCATGTGGTTGGCGGGGTTGACGTTTTAACTGTCATCGGGAACAGCCAAGCCGTCGCTCCCTTCCAAATCATCAGCGAAATCAACGCCCCAAGAGCCGTCGGCCAGCCCAAGCTCGCGGTGAGACCGACATGAGCCAGAACGACAATGATCTTCGTGTTCGCCCTGGCCGCATCCGCGACGGCGGACGCAGCTCGTCGCGTCCGAATAGCTTTGTCGGCCAGGTCATGCGGGCGGCCAAGAGGGCCGGACATGTCGGCAACGGTTTCGGACGCGGTAAGGCCGGCGTTAGCCGGTCGCGCTTCGGGCGAGGCCGGCGCGCCGCCCTTTCCTTGTCGCTCCGCTCGACCTCGCGACGGGTGGTGATGAAGGCGCGCGTGGTCCGTCACCACGGCACCCGCTTTCGCTCGGCGCCGATGTCCAAGCATATGACCTATTTGAAGCGAGAGGGCGTGACACGGGACGGCGCTGATGCCCGGATGTTCGATGCGGCATCGGATGCAGCGGATGAGCGCGCTTTCGCCGAGCGTTGCAAGGATGACCGGCATCATTTTCGATTCATCATTTCTCCGGAGGACGCCGTCGAGCTCGGCGATCTCCGCGCCTTCACGCGTGAACTGATGACCGATGTCGCGCGTGATCTCGGAACCAGACTGGATTGGATCGCGGTCGACCACTGGAACACAGACAATCCGCATATCCATGTTCTGATTCGCGGCCGCGCCGAAGATGGCCAGGATCTCGTGATCAGCCGGGATTACATCAGCCGCGGGTTTCGCGATCGGGCCGCCGAGCGCGTTACCCTGGAGCTCGGCCCGCGCAGCGAGCGGGATATTCAGTCTGCTCTGGAAAGGGAGGTCGAGGCCGAACGGTGGACGAGCCTCGATAGAGCGTTGCGTATTGCCGCCGACGAGGGGGCGGGCGTGGCGGACCTTCGTCCCAGTGTAGCAGGCGAAGACCTCGCACTCCGCCGCCTGATGGTTGGTCGGGCGGCCAAACTCGAACGTTTTGGTTTCGCCGAACAGGTTGCACCCGGCTGCTGGACCCTTAAGCCGGGCATCGAGGACAAGCTGCGCGATCTCTCAGTCCGCGGCGACATCATCAAAACCATGCATCGGGCCATGAGCGGTTTCGGTCGCGAGGCGGATGTATCCGGCTTTGCATTGCACGGAGATGAACCGGCAGATCCCGTGCTCGGTCGCCTGGTCGAGCGCGGACTGCAGGACGAACTGAAAGGTTCGGCCTATGCGATCGTCGAGGGGATCGACGGGCGGACGCATCACCTCAGGTTTACCGATGTCGAAATGACCGGCGACGCCGCGCCCGGCGCGATCGTCGAGGCGCGGAGCTACGAGGATACGCAAGGGCGCAAGCGTCTCTCGCTCGCCACGCGGTCCGATTTCGACATCGAAGCCCAAATAACGGCTTCGGGCGCCACCTGGCTTGATCGGCAGTCGCTCGCGCGGGACGCGGTCTTGGCGAACGACGGCTTCGGATCCGAGGTGCGCGACGCCATGAACCGCCGGGTCGACCATCTCGCGGCCGAAGGCCTGGTGCGCCGGCAGGGGGCAAGGGTCATCTTTGCCCGCGATCTCCTCAACACGCTAAGACAGCGGGAGCTGGAGACGGCGGTCGCGAGACTCGCGGCCCAGACGGGATTATCTCACAATCCTTCTTCGGAGGGCGAACGCATCGTGGGCGTGTATCGCCGGCGCATAACGCTTGCGTCAGGGCGGTTTGCCATGATTGACGACGGGCTTGGATTCCAACTCGTGCCCTGGCGGCCGGCACTTGAGCAACATCTCGATCGACAGATATCCGGCGTCGCGGCAAGTGGAGGCGGGGTGACCTGGAGCTTTGGAAGGAAGATCGATCTCGCAATCTGATACCCAACTTGGGTTGAGTCTTGGCTCGGCAAAGCGGGGATCGGCCTTTGCACGCCAATCTATCCGAACACACTATGGCTGCGATTGAGCGGTTGCTCAGGACCGTGAGTAGCCGCTTTTTGAAGCCCACGTTCGGCGCGTCGGTGAGGCCGCTCTCATCCCTCCACTGGACGCACACGGCGGGAAGTCACGCTTTCAAAAGGTCCAAGGATGAAACCCAGAATTGGCGTCTACCTCTCCGAGCAGATTGCGGCGCAGCTAGCGGCAACTGCCAAGCTTCGGGGCGCAAGCAAATCGGCGCTCGTTGAGGCCGCCCTCGCGGCGTTCTTGGGTTCGGATGATGACGCTGACAATCTCCCGGTGGATCGCCGACTTTCCATGATGAGCCGCCAGCTCGAACAACTCGATCGCGATCTTCGAATCGTCAACGAGACTGTAGCGCTGCAGGCTCGATACCAGCTAGCGGTGACGCCGCCGCTGCCGGCCGCCGCGCTGCGTGCCGCGTGCGCGCTCGGGGCGGAGCGGTTCGATGAATTTGCCACGCAGGTTTGGCGGCGCGTTCAGTCGGGGACCTCGCTCGTGCAGGAAACGGTGGATCGTCTCAGCCACAAGAGAGATGCGCTCGCTGATGGGAAGGGCACGACGAAGACCTTCTCGCCAGTTCACGAGCCAGATCTCCGCACGTCAAACCCGGTCAACCTAGAGGTAGAGCACTCCACTGCCGGCCGGGAGGGCGGCAGCCTGCTCAACTTTCCAGGGAAGACTGGACTGCCCCTGCACTAGACCTGTTCACAGGCAGACAATTTCTGACCAAGCATCGGTCGAACAGCCATCACGGTCTGGACCATCCAGCCCAGCGACTCGACGTTGGCGTGTCGGCAACTTGACCGAAAACTGGCGCCTGATTCTGCGGGTGTTCCTGCCGTTCGTTGCCGCTTACTATCTCTCATTTCTGTTTCGGACCATCAATGCAACGGTCGCCGGCTCCTTGATGTCGGAATTTGGCCTCAGCGCTGGAGATCTTGGTCTACTGACGTCTGTTTACTACCTGACCTTTGCGGCTGCCCAGATTCCGATTGGCATCTTGGTGGACCGATATGGCCCGGGTCGGATCCAAGGTGCCGTGATGGTTGCGGCAGCCCTGGGCGCGGCGCTATTTGCCGTCTCGGATAATTTTTGGCTGCTCCTCGGCGGTCGAGCGCTGATCGGTCTTGGTGTCGCCGCGTCATTGACGGCCGGCTTGAAAGCCCTCGTGCTTTGGTTTCCCAGCGAACGTATCCCACTTCTCAACGGCCTGATGATCATGCTGGGGGCCTTAGGCGCACTGACGGCAACTTTGCCTGCGGAGTTCCTGCTGGTTTCGGCGGGTTGGCGAGCATTGTTTGCGCTGCTCGCGATTGTCTCGGCCGGATGCGCGCTTGTCATCTATCTTGCTGTCCCAGAGGTGCCAGCACCTCTATCGGTGGCAGGCGGACCAAATAGTCTAAGGATGGTTTATGCCGACCCACGCTTCTGGCGCCTGGCTCCGCTTTCAGCCGCCTGTATCGGGACGGCATGGGCGTTGCAGGGACTGTGGGCGGCGCCATGGCTCAGCGATGTAGAGCGTCTCGACCGCTCGGGACTACTCTGGCATTTGCTCATCATGGCAATCGCGTTGAGTTTGGGCGGGCTACTGTGGGGAATTGCGGTCGATCGGGCGCGCCGACGTGGGACCGGACCGCGGACATTGTTGGGCCTTGTCGCCACGATGTTCATCGCGGCTCAGTTGGCATTGATTCTGCGATTGCCGCTCCCGTCATATGTCCCGTGGATCGTCGTGGCGGCCGTCGGCGCAGGGACTGTTCTCAGTTACGCGATCCTGGCCGAGTATTTCCCTAAGGAGCTGGCGGGTAGAGCCAATGCAGCGCTGAACGTCTTCCACATCGGTAGCGCGTTTGTCGTGCAGTATATGACGGGGTTACTGGTTCAGTTCTGGCCTCCCATAGATGGGCACTACCCTGAAGTCGCTTACCAAGCAGCATTTGCTTTCAATGTAGGGCTTCAGATCGTGGCTGGCCTCTGGTTTGCCGCACCAATCTGTTCGACCGGATATCCGAAAATACTCGCAGCCTGCAAGATAGCTTGTCTGCGGGTTGCGGAGTCGCTCGATATTCTAAGCAATGTCCGCAACCAGAATACTTTGGGGCCAGATCGCCTGCGTCTTGACCGTCGTGCTCATCACGATGTGGGCCGCGACGCAATGGACGGCCTGGCGTCTCGGCTATCAGCCGCAACTCGGATACCCCTGGTTTGAGCTCGCACCGGGCGTTCCCATCTATCTGCCCCCGGCCTTCTTCTGGTGGTGGTATGCCTACGATGCCTACGCACCTGAAGTGTTCGTTGAAGGGGCATGCGTCGCGGCCTCCGGCGGGATCATCTCGATTATAGTCGCTTTCGCGATGTCGTTGTGGCGGGCTCGGGAGGCGGAGACGGCGGCCACATATGGTTCTGCACGTTGGGCCAGCCAGCTTGAGATTCGAAGTGCCGGCCTTGCCGGGGCAGATGGTGTGATCCTCGGACGGTTCGGGGGACTTTATCTGCGGCACGATGGACCTGAGCATGTGCTGTGCTTTGCCCCCACCAGATCCGGAAAGGGCGTCGGACTTGTTGTCCCGACCCTTCTAACCTGGCCGGGGAGTGCCATCGTCCATGACATCAAGGGTGAAAACTGGTCCCTGACGTCCAGCTTTCGGGCCCAGCACGGCCGGGTGCTGTTGTTTGATCCAACCAATTCAAGGAGCGCAGCTTACAACCCTCTCCTGGAAGTGAGGCGAGGGGAGTGGGAGGTCCGCGACGTGCAAAACGTTGCCGACGTGCTGGTCGATCCCGAAGGATCATTGGAGCGACGTAGCCATTGGGAGAAAACTAGCCACGCGCTACTGGTAGGAGCCATCCTCCACGTTCTCTATGCGGAGCAGGACAAGACGCTTGCCGGCGTCGCGAGTTTTCTGTCCGATCCAAAGCGGCCGATCGAGACCACGCTTCGCGCAATGATGACCACGCCACACCTTGGCAAAGCCGGGGCGCATCCGGTGATCGCATCCGCAGCGAGAGAGCTACTGAACAAGAGCGAGAACGAACGGTCGGGCGTGCTTTCGACCGCGATGTCTTTCCTCGGCCTTTACCGCGACCCTGTTGTTGCCGAGGTGACGCGCCGCTGTGATTGGTGCATCCGCGATCTCGTCGAAGACGATCGGCCGGCGACGCTCTATCTCGTTGTACCTCCGTCCGACATCAGCCGCACCAAGCCGCTGGTACGGTTGATCCTCAACCAGATCGGTCGTCGTCTCACCGAGGAACTCCAGGCAAAGAGCCGCCGGCATCGATTGTTGCTCATGCTCGACGAGTTTCCGGCGCTGGGAAGGCTTGATTTCTTCGAGTCGGCGCTCGCCTTCATGGCAGGCTATGGGCTCAAGAGTTTCCTTATTGCGCAGTCGCTCAATCAGATCGAAAGAGCATACGGGCCGAATAACGCGATCCTCGATAATTGTCATGTGCGCGTTTCTTTTGCGACCAATGACGAGCGTACGGCCAGGCGGGTTTCGGATGCGCTTGGGACTGCCACGGAATTAAGGGCGATGAAGAACTATGCCGGTCACAGGCTTAGCCCCTGGCTCGGTCATCTCATGGTTTCGCGACAGGAGACCGCGCGGCCATTGCTAACGCCTGGCGAAGTGATGCAGCTTCCGGCCGAGGACGAACTGGTGCTGGTTTCCGGCGTGCCACCGATCCGCGCCAAGAAGGCGAGGTACTTTGAGGATCCACGTTTGACCGAGCGCGTGCTACCACCGCCAAACCCAAGCTCCCTCGAGCCCGACGGTGGGGCTGCGACAGACGATTGGAGCCGGCAGCCTGCTCCGCAGAATTCAAATGTTGCCGAGCCGGTAAGCCTGTCGGGTGCTCGGCAATCCACCGCAAATTCCGGCATTCGCCGCGAGCCGGAGCTTCCCGAGCATGAAAATATCGCGCCAGAAGCCTTGAAGCCTCCGCCGGAGTTCGACTTCACGGAAGATGAGGGCGACAGTGACGCCATACGGGCGCGTGTGCTGCGCATGAACGTTCCCGGTCTGGCGCGTCAGGCCGCGATGGATCCGGGCGACGGCATCGACCTCTAGGATGAGATAATGCGAACCAAGCACACATTTCGATTGCCTCCGGACCTTGCGGGCCAGCTCGCCGATCATGCCAACCGCAAGAGAGTACCTCAGGCGCTCATCGTCGAAACCGCGCTGGCCTCATTCCTGTCGCCGGACAATTCGGAGCGGATGGAGGCGGCGCTCGGCCGTCGCCTTGACCGGCTGACCCGGCAGGTCGAGCGGCTGGAGCGTCATATCACCATCTCAAATGAAGCGCTGGCCTTGTTCGTGCGGTTCTGGCTGACGGCAACGCCGCCGCTGCCCGATACGGCGCAGCCGGCTGCGCAAGCCAAGGGCCGGGAACGGTATGAGGGGTTCGTCGAAGCCCTCGGGCGCCGGCTGGCCAGGGGCCAGACCCTGGCCCAGGAGATCTCGCTCGACATCGATCCGGCGCAAACCGTTCCTCATAAGTGATCCCGCCATCTTTTCTTTTGCTACGCCACGGCACGCCGCCTGATTTGAGCTTGTTGCACGCGCGCGTAACCTACCTTTTCTACTGATCCCCACCGCCGAGCTCATATCTCGGCGACCTTGGGGGCCAGCGTGGCAGTTCATTCCTTTCAGTCCGAGGCGGCCTCGCGTGGTGCACGCATGTTGCGCACCGCGCTCGGACCGACGATAGCGGCCTGGCTCGAAGACGCTGGGATCGTCGAGGTCATGCTCAATCCCGATGGCAGGCTCTGGGTCGATCGGTTGTCGGGGGGCATGACAGATACCGGCGAGCGTCTCGCCGCAGCCGACGGTGAGCGCATCGTGCGGCTCGTTGCCCATCACGTCGGCGCTGAGGTTCACGCCGCGCGGCCCCGCGTATCGGCCGAGTTGCCCGAGACGGGAGCGCGTTTTGAGGGGCTGCTGCCGCCGGTGGTGACCGCTCCAGCCTTTGCCATTCGCAAGCCGGCGGTGGCCGTCTTCACGCTCGACGACTATGTCGCCGCCGGCATCCTGACAGCCGCTCAGGCTAAAGGGCTGCGGAACGCTGTCCGGGACCGTCAAAACATCCTCGTTGCCGGCGGTACTTCGACCGGCAAGACCACGCTCACCAATGCCCTGCTGGCCGAGATTGCAAGAACTGCAGATCGCGTCGTGCTGATCGAGGATACGCGCGAACTCCAATGCAAGTCGGCTAACCTCGTGGCGCTTCGCACCAAGGATGGTGTCGCCTCGCTGTCCGACCTCGTGCGCTCCTCGCTCCGACTACGCCCCGACCGAATTCCGATCGGTGAGGTGCGAGGGGCCGAGGCGCTCGACCTTCTCAAGGCCTGGGGCACCGGCCATCCCGGTGGCGTCGGCACCATTCACGCCGGAACGGCGCTTGGCGCCCTTCACCGCCTCGAACAGCTTATCCAGGAAGCCGTCATCACTGTGCCGCGCGCGCTGATCGCGGAGACTATCGACGTGATTACGGTTCTCTCCGGCCGCGGCGCAGACCGTCGGCTGACAGAACTCGCGCGTGTCGATGGCCTGACGACCGAAGGCGACTACCTCATTTCACCCGCAGGAGACCCTTCATGAACGGCGTCACATTGAGAAACGGGATGATAGCTGTTGCGGTAGCTCTCAGCTCCGTGGCGATCTCGCCCACTGCAGAGGCCGCTGGCTCCAACATGCCGTGGGAGCAGCCGCTTAACCAGATCCTGCAGTCGGTCGAGGGGCCCGTCGCCAAGATTCTGGCCGTGATCATCATCATCGTCACGGGCCTTACGCTCGCCTTCGGCGACACTTCGGGCGGCTTTCGGCGCCTGATCCAGATCGTTTTCGGTCTGTCGATCGCGTTCGCAGCCTCGAGCTTCTTCCTGGCATTTTTCTCATTCGGCGGCGGAGTGCTGATCTGATGGACGGGCCGGTTGAAGGTTTTGCAGTTCCGGTGCACCGCGCGCTGACCGAACCGATCCTGCTCGGCGGCGCGCCGCGTGCGATCGCCATCGTCAACGGCACCGTTGCCGCTGCGCTTGGCCTCGGCCTGCGGCTGTGGATCGCGGGCCTCCTGATCTGGGCAATCGGTCATGCGGCTGCCGTCTGGGCCGCGAAGCGCGATCCGCTCTTTGTCGAGACTGCAAGACGCCATCTGCGCATCCCAACCCATCTGAATGTTTGAGCAACCAATGCTGAACCTTGCCGAATACCGCCGCTCCACGACACGTCTTGCGGATTTCCTGCCATGGGCCGCACTGGTCGACCAAGGCATCGTCCTCAACAAGGACGGATCGTTTCAGAGGACCGCCCGCTTCCGGGGACCGGACCTTGATTCTTCCGTTCCAGCGGAGCTCGTTGCGGTTGCTGGCCGCCTGAACAATGCATTGCGCCGACTTGGATCTGGTTGGGCGGTGTTTGTGGAGGCACAGAGATATCCATCGAACGCTTATCCGCCGAGCAGTTGTCCGGATGTGGCATCGGCCCTGGTCGATGCCGAGCGCCGGGCCCAATTCGAGGAAGAGGGAGCTCACTACGAGTCAGCCTATTTCCTCACCTTCCTGTATCTGCCGCCGGCCGAAGATGCAGCGCGCGCCGAGCGCCTCCTTTATGAGGGACCTGAGCGCGGGGAGGCTGCCGGCGCCCACCAGGTATTGCGCGGCTTTGTCGATCGGACCGACCGCGTGCTGCAACTGGTCGAAGGGTTCATGCCGGAGTGCCGGTGGCTCGATGACGGCGAGACCCTGACATACCTGCATGCCTGCGTCTCGGCCAAGATACATCGCGTCCGCGTTCCCGAGATTCCCATGTATCTCGATGCGCTGTTGGCGGACGAGCCCCTGATGGGTGGGCTTGAGCCGATGCTGGGCGACCAACACCTGCGGGTGCTCACGATTGTCGGGTTCCCAACCGCGACCACCCCCGGAATCTTGGACGACCTCAATCGGCTTGCCTTCTCCTATCGCTGGTCGACCCGCGCGATCATGCTCGACAGGGCTGACGCGACGAAACTCCTGACCAGGATCAGGCGGCAGTGGTTCGCCAAGCGCAAATCCGTTGCCGCAATCCTGAAAGAGGTGATGACCAACGAGGCTTCGTCGCTGATCGACACTGACGCAGCCAACAAGGCCATCGACGCCGATGCAGCGTTACAGGAACTCGGCGCCGATCTGATCGGAGAGGCGTTCGTCACCGCCACGATCACGGTCTGGAGCGAGAATCCGCGCATCGCGGATGAACGGTTGCGCCTGGTCGAGAAGGTCATTCAGGGACGCGACTTCACCTGCATGGTGGAGACCATCAATGCCGTCGATGCCTGGCTGGGCTCGTTGCCCGGCCACGTCTATGCCAACGTCCGCCAGCCGCCGGTCTCGACCCTGAACATCGCCCATATGATTCCGTTGTCCGCGGTCTGGGCGGGGCCGGTAAGGGACGGACATTTGGGCGCGCCGCCGCTGTTCTTCGCGCGGACGGAAGGATCCACACCATTCCGATTCTCCCTTCACGTCGGGGACGTCGGGCACACGCTGGTGGTCGGTCCTACCGGTGCGGGCAAATCCGTGCTGCTTGCGTTGATGGCGCTGCAATTCCGTCGTTATCCCGCGTCCCAGGTCTTTGCCTTCGACTTCGGCGGGTCGATCCGGGCAGCAGCCCTCGCCATGAAGGGCGATTGGCACGATCTCGGCGGCGCGCTGTCTGATAGCGCCTCCGAACCGGTCGCCCTGCAGCCGCTAGCCATGATCGACGATGCGGCCGAGCGCGGCTGGGCGGCGGAATGGATCGCAGCCATTCTCGCCCGCGAAAAGATCGACATCACGCCTGAAGCCAAGGAGCATCTTTGGTCGGCGCTGTCTTCGCTGGCTTCTGCGCCCGAGAGTGAACGCACGCTTACAGGCCTCTCCGTGCTGCTGCAGTCCCAGAGCCTGAAAAGAGCCCTTCAACCCTATTGCCTCGGCGGCCCCTTCGGGCGCTTGCTCGACGCCGAGACCGAGCGGCTTGGAACAAGTCCGGTCCAGGTGTTCGAAACCGAGGGGTTGATCGGCACCGGCGCCGCGCCGGCGGTCCTATCCTATCTGTTTCACCGGATTGAGGGGCAGCTCGACGGGAGGCCGACGCTACTCATTATCGACGAAGGTTGGCTCGCGCTGGATGACGAGGGGTTTGCCGGCCAGCTCCGCGAATGGCTGAAGACACTGCGCAAGAAGAATGCCTCCGTCGTCTTCGCCACCCAGTCGCTCTCGGATATCGACGGCTCCGCGATTGCACCGGCCATCATTGAGAGTTGCCCGACGCGGCTGTTCCTTCCGAACGAGCGGGCGATCGAGCCACAGATCACGGCTATCTATCGGCGCTTCGGCCTCAACGACCGGCAGATCGAGATCCTGGCGCGCGCCACGCCCAAACGCGACTACTACTGCCAGTCACGGCGCGGCAATCGCCTGTTCGAGCTGGGTCTTGAGGAATTCGCGCTCGCCTTCACAGCGGCTTCGTCAAAGTCCGATCAGGCCATGATCGAGCGCGTGCTGGCCGAACATGGCCGCGACGGTTTTGTCACCGGATGGCTCGCCGCGCGTGGACTGGCTTGGGCCGCCGATCTCATTCCCGGTCTCATCAAGCAGGAAGGGTTGTCATGATGCGTCGCCGTCATCTCTTGGCAGTGAGTGCGCTCGCCATTGCGATCGCATGTGCCGCTTCGCCAACATCCGCCCAACTGATCGTGTTCGATCCCGACAACTATGCGCAGAACGTGCTCACGGCCGCGCGTGAGCTGCAGCAGATCAACAACCAGATCACCTCGCTGCAGAATCAGGCGCAGATGCTGATCAACCAGGCCAAACATCTCGCCAGCCTGCCGTATTCCTCGTTGCAGCAACTCGAGCAGTCGATCCAGCGAACCCAACAGCTTCTCGCGCAGGCCCAGCGCATTGCCTACGATATCAACCAGATCGATCGGGCGTTCTCTACGACCTATGCGCCGGCCTCGACGAACGAGTCAGATCAAGCGTTGATCGCGAACGCGCAAGCACGCTGGCAGAATTCTGTGGCCGGCCTGCAGGATGCTTTGCGCGTACAGGCGACCGTGGTCGGGAATCTAGACACTCACCGCAAAGAGATGTCGGCTCTCATCAGCTCAAGCCAAAGCGCTACGGGCGCGCTGCAGGCCAGTCAGGCCGGCAATCAGCTTCTTGGCCTGCAGGCGCAGCAGCTCGCTGACCTTACGGCAGCAGTTGCCGCGCAGGGACGAGCGCAAAATCTCGAAACTGCCCAGCGTACCGCCGCCCAGGATCAGAGCAGGGAGCAGCTCCGTCGCTTTCTCGCACCCGGTCGGGGCTATCAGCCTTCAAGCGTGCGGATGTTTCACCAATGAGCGGATGTGGTGGATTCAAGCGGGGGATGTTTGTGGCCACGGCAGCTGCCATCCCCGTGCTGGTTGTCGCAGCCTGCACGATCCAGCTCCGCGGCGACAGTGGCAGTCCGCCAGTTGGATCGTCGGCATCCCGGGCAACCAGTCCGATTGGTGCCGAACTCGAACGCTGCCGGAAGGTCACCTCCGAGCAGGTGGCAGAACTGCAGGAGTGCCGTCTGATTTGGGCGGAGAACCGGCGTCGCTTCCTGGGATCAAAGAAAACGCCACCCGCATCTTCCGTCGGAGCTGAACCAAGCAGCCCGAAACCGCCGTTAGCGCCGCCCGAGAAATCTGGTCGCCTTCCTCAGGGCAGGCCGCCAGTTGCAACACCAGAACGGGAGTGATGCCATGGGTGGCACCGGTGTCATCGACCGATTCTTGGAAGCATTCACCCGCTACATCGACTCCGGCTTTGGGTTGCTTGGGAGCGAAGTCGCCTTCCTCGCGACCACGCTCGCCGCGATCGACGTCACGCTGGCCGCCCTGTTCTGGGCTTGGGGGACTGACGAGGACATCATCGCTCGCCTTGTGAAGAAGACGATGTTCGTTGGCGTCTTCGCTTACCTGATCGGCAATTGGAACAATCTCGCTCGCATCGTTTTCGAGAGCTTTGCCGGTCTCGGTCTCAAGGCATCGGGCACTGCGCTATCGTCGGCGGATTTCTTGCGCCCGGGCCGGATCGCACAGGTCGGTATCGATGCGGGGCGGCCGATCCTGGACTCGATCTCGGGACTGATGGGTTATGTCAGCTTCTTCGAGAATTTCATCCAGATCGTGGTGTTGCTGCTCGCCTGGGTGATCGTGCTGCTCGCCTTCTTCATTTTGGCAATCCAGCTCTTTGTCACCCTGATTGAATTCAAGCTGACGACGCTCGCGGGCTTCGTCCTGATTCCGTTTGGGCTGTTCGGCAAGACGGCCTTCGCCGCCGAACGCGTGCTCGGCAACGTCATCTCATCAGGCGTCAAGGTCATGGTGCTCGCGGTGGTCGTCGGCATTGGCTCGACGCTGTTTTCCCAATTTTCCGCAGGCTCGAATGGCGCCCAGATCGGCATTGAAGATGCCATGGCCCTGGTGCTCGCCGCGTTAGCCCTGCTGGGCCTGGGAATCTTTGGGCCCGGCATCGCCAACGGCATCGTGTCCGGCGGTCCGCAACTTGGCGCCGGGGCCGCCGTCGGCACGGGGTTAGCTGGCGGCGGGGTGGTCTTGGCCGGAGCGGGTCTTGCCGCAGGCAGCGCCGGTGCACTCGCAGGCGCCGCACGTGGAACTGCAGCGCTGGCGGGTAGCGCGAGTGGCGCGTTTCGGGCGGGTGGCTTGTCCGGCGTCACGGATGCCGGCGCGTCCGCCACGACGAGCCCGCTTGGTCGCGCCGCGGCACGTTCCAGTAGCAGTTCGGCCTCAACCGGCGGCGCTGCGGCTGGTGAAGCCGGCGCAGCCCAGGCCCCAGCGAGTTCTTCATCTGCGGACACTCGACCCGGTTGGGCCAGCCGCATCAAGCGCATGCAGACCATGCGTCATGGGGCGTCTGCCGCTACCAACGCCGTCCGCTCTGCCGATCAGAATGGAGGAGGTGCCTCCGTCGATCTCTCCGAAGGAAAGCAGTGATGTTCAAGCGACCATCCGTTCACTATGGCCGCACGCCCGCGCCCGTGACGCCCTATCAAAAAGCGGCCCAAGTCTGGGATGACCGCATCGGCTCGGCGCGCGTGCAGGCGAAGAACTGGCGGTTGATGGCATTCGGTTCGCTTATCCTGTCGGCAGGGCTCGCATCCGGTCTTGTCTGGCAGTCGACTCAAGGCAGCGTTACGCCCTGGGTCGTTGAGGTCGATCGTCTCGGCCAGGCCCAGAGCGTCAGCCCAGCCAATCCCTTCTATCAGCCAACCGATCCGCAGATCGCCTTCCATTTGGCACGCTTTATCGAAGACGTGCGCGGACTTCCGGCTGATGCCATCGTGCTGCGGCAGGACTGGTTGCGCGCCTACGACTTTACGACCGATCGCGGCGCCGCCGCCCTCAATGACTACGCCCGCGTCAACGATCCCTTTGCCAAGCTAGGCAAGCTGCAGATCGCAGTGGAAATATCCAGCGTCATCCGTGCCTCGCCGGAGAGCTTTCGCGTCGCCTGGATCGAGCGCCGCTACGACAATGGGCAGCTTACCGCCACCGAGCGCTGGACCGCCATCCTCACCATCGTGATCGAAACTCCGCGCGATGCCGATCGTCTGCGCAAAAATCCTCTCGGGGTCTATGTCAACGCCATCAACTGGTCGAAGGAGCTTGGGCAGTGAATATGCAGATTCCTGGAGGCGCTAGCCCGAGTGTGCGCAAGGTCATGCGCCCGTTTCTGTTTGCTTGCATGTTTGCACTCAGCGGCTGTGCCACCTCGAAACCGCCGCAGATCAGCTACGACGACGATGTCCCGCCGCTTTCCAGTCCGCCGCCGCTGGCGGACGATCGTCCGCGATCCCTTCACGTTCCGCCGTCCTGGACGCCGGCGAAGGGAGGCAAGAAGGGAAACGTTGAGGCAAAGGAGCCCATTGCGCGGATCGAGACCGCCAATGACGCTGCGCGCGTCGAGCCGCGTAGCGCCGGCTACTTCAATGCTGTGCAGGTCTTCCCTTTTAGTCCCGGCGCCCTCTATCAGATCTACGCGAGCCCCGGACAGATCACCGATATCGCACTCGAGCCCGGCGAGCAGCTCACGGGTTCGGGGCCGGTATCGGCTGGCGACACCGTGCGCTGGGTCGTTGGCGACACCGAAAGCGGAAGCGGCGATACCAGACGTGTCCACATCATGGTCAAGCCGACGCGGCCTTCGATTGAGACCAACCTCGTGGTCAACACCGACCGGCGCACCTATCTCATCGAGCTGCGCTCGCGTGAAAAACCCTACATGCCATCAGTCGCCTGGTTCTATCCCGAGGAGAGGCCCGGCCGTGCCCGAGCTGTTTCCCCGACGCCAGTTCTTCCTGACTCTTCTCAGCGGCGCTATCGCTACACCGTCGAGGGCGACAATCCGCCCTGGCGGCCGGTCGGGGTCTATGACGATGGCCGCAAGGTCTATATCGAGTTCTCACCCGGCATCGTTCAGGGAGAGATGCCTCCGCTGTTTGTCGTCGGTCCGGACGGCAATTCCGAGATCGTCAACTACCGAACCTATCGTAACGTGCTGATCGTCGATCGGCTGTTTGCCGCGGCCGAGCTGCGACTTGGTGGCGACTCTCAGCAAAAGGTCCGAATCATCAGAAGCGACGGGAGGCCGTCGTGACTGATAAGCAAACGGCTGGCGCCGGTGGTCCTGGTTCTACCTCGCCGAAGAGTGCTGCGGAGATAGCCAGCTCACTGCGCCTGCGTCCAGAACGTCCGCCCGTGACTCGCCTGTCGCGTAAGGTATTGGCCGGGGGCACGGCACTCGCGCTCGTTCTCGTTTCCGGAGCCGTGCTGTGGGCCCTGCAGCAGAATCGCACGCGTGGTCCAGCTTCCGAAGAGCTGTACAGCACCGATCACCACAATGTGGCCGACGGCCTTGCCGGGCTGCCGCGCGACTATGCGGGCATTCCGCGCGATGTGCCGCGCCTCGGGCCGCCATTGCCGGGTGATCTTGGTCGCCCCATTGTTGCGGCCCAGGCCCAGTCCGGTCCGCTTGCGGTCGATCCCGAGCGACAGCGGATGAGCCAGGAAAGCGAGGCCGCGCGCACCAGCAAAGTATTTGCGTCAACGAATGTTCGG
>Ga0268264_10000259_pt1 | contig 95725 bp, 105 predicted proteins | sample KBSSwiS32_FD_190357 | JGI IMG/M metagenome (GOLD analysis project Ga0268264, IMG submission 190357) | Switchgrass rhizosphere microbial communities from Kellogg Biological Station, Michigan, USA - KBS Switchgrass S3-2 (SPAdes) (version 2) | ecosystem: Host-associated > Plants > Roots >... | reverse complement strand
GAGGATGATGATGACGTCAGTTACTCAAGTCCGGTCTCGACCTCCGGCTCGACTCAAAGTGCTGTCAATACCGCGTTCGGGAAGTTCATCGGGACGATAGCGCTCTGTCTTTTCGCGCTGTATCTCGTGAGCGAGATGTTTAGTGGACCGCCGACACAGCGAACAGCATCGCGACAACAGCACTTTGTGCCGTTTGGCGGCTACCCGAATCCGAGTCCTCCTCCGCCAATATCTATCGCAGGACATACGGCCGCTGGCGAACTTGTGATTAATTGGCGAGGACGTCAGTGGGTCATCCCGCTGACGCCCGGCAAGGAGTACAAGTACGTCTGCCTGATAAATGGCATACCGACTGGCTGTTGGGTCGACCCGCCAAATCCTGCAGCAGAAGCCTGCACGCGCAATAACGTGCCGGGGTGGTGCTGGTAAGAAGTGTGATGATGGGAACACTAGCCGCGGCAACGCGGCTATTTTTTTATAAGAAAATGCCGCCCTAGTGTCCGGGGCGGCTCGGTCTCATTTATGCCTGATGAGTCAGGTGTAGTTCGGTTCGCGCAGTGGCTATCCTTCGCCTTTCAGGTGAAAACCTTGCACGCGAAGGACTTCACGGACCTCGGTGAGACACTTGCGGCCGAAGTTGTCGAGTTCCAGAAGTTCTCCTGCGGTCTTCTCGGTGACGTCGCGGATGGTCTTGAATTTCCCGCTGTCGTTCAGGCAGTTGTATGTCCGGATCGAGAAGGCTAGTGCATCGAATGGCGAATCCAGAGTCGGATCGGATTCGAATTTCGAACCTTTCCTTTGCTGATGCGAACCCTCGTCCTTTTTCTGGCTCGGGCCGATCCGAACACTAGGCACTATTCGCTTGATAGTGTTCGGATTGTTCGGGTTGATCCTGGCCGCACGCCTTACAAGGACCATGACGCCTTCGTATTTGCCGTAATCGAGAAAGAATTCCGTATCATCGGGTCTTGAATGTCCGATATGCTCTTCGAACTTTCCGTATCCGACAAATGCGTGCCGGACGGTGACGTGGATGTGGATGCCGTCGGGATCAGCGGTGAATTTGAAGTCACCGTTATAGAAGACTGCCTTCGGCATATCTTTGCCGTAGTCCTGACGTAATCTTTCCTGCACCTCTCTTTCAATGATTCTCATTACGAGTGCGATGCGAGGAGTGATACGAGCTACGCCTCTTGCCATTAGAACCTCCAAGGTTGGCAACGAACATTTGTACCCTCGGGGTACTCAAACATAATGCCACGAATACGAATATAGTCAAGTTCGGAAGTCAGAACTTTAAACGAAAGGGATGTGATGCGTCAGGAGGGATATGGCCAAGAACAAATTTCCGCTCCGTCGAGCAGAAATATTTCTCAAACGACTGGTCGGGATTTTCCCAAGCGCTCGAATTGTCGCCGACGCGACAACCCTCGGCTCGGGCCTGCTCAGACATCCCCGCGTTCTCGCGGGGCCCCAGTCTTCGCCTGCAAATCCCTCCTGACTGCTACAAACGGCAACAACCCCAGAGACATGCTCTGGGGTTGGCCGATTTGTGCGTCAGGAGGGATTTGCACCCCCGTAGGCCGAAGCCGCCGCGTCTACAGCGCGGTGTAATTGACTACTCTACCACTGACGCGCACAGCCCTAGTATGCCGTATTTTTCTTCATGTTACAATTTCCGCAATGAGGCGATATCACGTGCTCGCTCTGGCCATCACCTTGGCCTCGCTCATGCCTACCTTGGCCCTGGCCTTAAATACCCCGGGTCCAATAGTGCAATGCCATGGGGTAGACTGCACCTGTAAGGACCTTATCATCACGGCGCAGAACATCCTCTACACGGGCATATACCTGGCAGTCTTCCTTTCGGCTGTCCTTTTCGCCTGGGCAGGCTGGAAGATGCTCGCAGGGAAGTCTTCGGGGGACCCCAACGCCATCGATAACTCCAAAAAGATACTCTGGAACGTCATCATCGGCCTCGTCGTCATCCTATCTGCCTGGCTCATCGTAAATACCCTTTTTACGGCACTTACCAACTCCAAGGGCCTCGGCAGTTTCTGCCCGTAGGCGTCTCCCGTTGACCATAATAACTATTTCAGGTATAGTCTCCGCTCATGTCCCAGGATCAACTCATAAAACTCGCGTGCACCAAATGTGGTCGCGTAAACTATTGGAGCCGCAAAAACCGCAAGCTTGTCGAGCGCAAGATCGAGCTCAAGAAGTTCTGCAAATGGTGCAGAGCGCAGACTAAGCACAAAGAAGCAAAAAAATAGAGCAGCTTCTCAAAAAGAAAATGGTGCACTATAGCGCCATTTGCAGTAGGAGGGGGTCGGGGAACCTGCTGGTTCCCCGTGGAGGAAGGTTTGGGAAAACCGTGGGTTTCCCAGACTGCTAACGTGGTGCAGAGCGCAGACTAAGCACAAAGATGCTAAGAAATAGGACTACTCCCAAAGTTTCTTGCCATCCGCTCCGGCCTTTTCGAGGATCACGGGTATCTGGTCGAATGCCATATTGGCTTCTTGCTCGCCTGTGATTCTTTTATCCGACCCGCGTATCTCTAGTGCGCCGTTTTTCCCGATCAGCAGCGCGTGTTTGCTGTAAAAATTGTACCAAATCATTCTTTCAGCCAAGACAGCGGTCTGCATGTCGGTAAAAGCATCTGTCGACATTGTGCTTTGCACATCCGGATGCATGAGCACGCGTCGCTCGACGGACTTGAATGCGTTTTCCACCAGAGCGTGCGCTTCGGCAGCAGACGCAGCCGGCGGAGCGGATTCGATAACTGAAAAGATATGCGCGAGACGCTCTGCTCTAGAAGTCCCGATTTCAGGGGTTATTTTCGGAGTCTCTTCCTTGGGGCTCATGCAGGTAGTATATACCCGGCACAAAGGTGTGTTAGCAGGTAAAAAATGATATATAGTCTTGATACGGGCGATTAGTTAAATGGTATAACTTCGGTCTCCAAAACCGACGTCGTAGGTTCGATTCCTACATCGCCCGCCATGGAATACAAGGTAGTGGTAAGCGCCTTCGTGGTGCTGCTGGTCTTTGTCGCATACATACCGTACTTCCGCGACATATTTGGCAAGAAAACCATCCCGCATACTTTTACCTGGCTCGTCTGGACGCTAGCGGTAGGTGTGACCTGCGCGCTCCAGATATCCGGTGGCGCAGGCGTGGGCGCGTGTATGACCGCCGTACTCGCGGTCGTCTGTTTTGCGATCTTTGTCTTATCTTTCTGGTATGGCACCAAAGACATATCCAAGCTCGACATCATATTCCTCGTACTTGCTCTCACATCGCTCGCTCTGTGGATATTTGCGAAGCAGCCGATACTCTCGACTATGCTCGTCGTATCGACCGATGTCTTAGGGCTCGCACCGACAGTAAGGAAGTCATGGCATGAGCCGTATTCAGAAACCTTGTCGATGTATCAGATAACCACAGTCAGGCACGCTCTGAGCATACTGGCGCTTCAGCAGTACAACATACTCACGCTCCTGTACCCGATAGTCTGGGTACTCGCAAATGGTGCATTCAGCATCATGCTCATGATTCGTCGTTCACAGCTTTCGACTAACGCTGGCGCTAACGATGTCATGCGGGGATAGTCGCCGCTTATTTAGCGACCAAGGTAAGGAATGCTTCTCCGGCATCTTTAAACCATTGGATATCTTTGTTGCGGCGCCAATAGGTCATCTGTCTTTTTGAGTATTGCCAGATCCTATGTTCCAGCTGCTGCAGCATTTCTTCTTTCGAGATCTTCTTTTGTAGGTAGAGCGCAAGGTATCGATATTCCAGCCCCAGCTCTTCCATACGCTTCCATGCGAGTCCTGCTTTGTGGAGTTTCTGTGCTTCTTTGACCATACCTGTTTTCATGCGGGCGAGGAGTCTTTTGTGGATTTTGTCTCGCAGGGTTTTCGCGTCAGGAGCAATACCTATCCAGAGTGCATCGTACTTTCTCTTGGCTACCGGGCGGGGAGCCGTCTTTTTGTGAGAAGCTATTTCTAAAGCACGTATGAGACGGACGGGATTATGCCGGTCAGACTCGTTCATCGCCGCTGCACGCTTCTTATCTCTTTTCTGCAGCATCTTCAAAAGCTCCTCGGCTTTTTTATTCTTGAGTTTCTTGCGGAGAGCAAGGTTTGGTTCGACATCGGATAGCTCGATCTGACCCAAGAGTGCGTCGATATAAAAACCGGTCCCGCCGCAAACGATCGGGAGCTTACCCCTGCGGGCGATATCATCGATTGCCTTTTCTCCCAGCCGGATGAAATCATTAGCGGTAAAGGACTTTTTTGCAGACGCGACATCCAGCAGATGATGCCTTACTCCTTTCATCTCTTTCTTGGTGACCTTTCCGGTGCCGATGTCGAGCCCTGTATAAACCTGCCTAGAATCGGCAGAAATGACCTCGCCGATGAGTTTCTTTGAGAGCTCCACCGCGAGGGCGCTTTTGCCTGATGCGGTCGGACCGATTATGACCAATACTTTCTGCTCTTTCGGCATCTGGGCACCTTACTCTACGGTCGTCATCTTGTCAGCAGTTTCTTTTTCACGTGGAGTGGATCTGAACCAGTGTCCACCCGGAAAGAAAGGTTTCCCTTTGCTTTCTTCTACAGCGTGGCTTGCCATGAGGTTCACGAACCCGAAGAGGATACCGATGCCGATAAAAAGATACGCCATGGTGAAGATCTTCCCGATATCGGTATGCGGAGTGATATCGCCGTAGCCGACGGTCGTAAGCGTGATGACGCTGAAATAGAGGGAATCCAGCCAGCTCCAGCCTTCGACGCCATGATAAAAGACCGCTCCTGAGGCGAGTATCACTACCAGGAGAAAAAGCAGCGCCTCGAACTCGGGGTCTTTGAGGCCGTTTCTGATGCTGCGACCGAAACGATAGATAGTCGTAAAGAGGGTTATGAGAGGGAGCATATGAAGAGTATAACAGTCCTTTCATGGACCTTTTTTATGGGTTAAAAATGAAGTATGATGCCGGAATTGCCCGAGTGGCAAGAGGAGCATTGCAGTTGAGAGTTTAATTGCCGGAGTGGCGGAATGGTAGACGCACACGACTCAAAATCGTGCGGGGCAACCCATGAGAGTTCGAGTCTCTCCTCCGGCACTAAAACTGTTAAGGCTGGAGCATGTCTCCAGTCTTTTACAGTTTTTGCCGCGAGGAAGAATCGAAGGCGAGGACTGGGGCCCTGCGAGCATGCGGGGATGTCCGAGCAGGGGTGAGAGGAGAAATTTCGCGACGGCGAAATTTTGAGCTCTTACCCGAGTCTCTCCTCCGGCACATATTCAAGAAGTGATATAATCGGCGGCATGATCGAACCGCATCGAAACATGCACAATTCCATTTTCTGGGTGGAAGTGGACCGTATAAAGCCAAACCCCTACCAGCCGCGAAAAGTCTTTGACGAGGCTGCACTGGCCTCGCTGGCAGAGAGCATCCGCCAGTACGGAGTGCTCCAGCCCTTGACCGTCACCCGCAAAGAAACGACCTTACCGGAAGAGGGAATACGAGTAGAATACGAACTCATCGCTGGTGAGAGACGCCTGCGCGCGTCAAAAATAGCCGGCATCCGCGAAGTGCCCGTGGTGATACGAAGCGGCGAAGACGATGACCGGGTAAAGCTCGAGCTTGCCATCATAGAAAATCTTCAGCGCGAAGACCTCAATGCGGTAGACCGTGCGCTCGCTTTCCAGCGGCTCGCAGCGGAGTTCAAGCTCACGCACGCAGAGATTGGCAAGAAAGTCGGTAAGAGCCGTGAGTACGTCTCGAACTCACTGCGCATCCTACTTCTCCCGCCAGAAATCCAGGAAGCACTGCGGCACGGTGAAATATCCGAAGGCCACACACGACCGCTCCTCATGCTCATGGACAGAGCAGCAGAGCAAAAGACTCTTTTCAAAGACATCGTAGACAAGAAGCTGACCGTGCGAGACACCGAATCCCTCGCGCGCCGCATCGCCGTAGATAAATCACGCAAGGGCGATCTGACCCCAGAGCTTCTGCTTCTGGAGCGTGAGCTTACCGACGCTCTCGGTACCCGCGTGCGCATCGAGAAAAAAGAACAGGGAGGAAAGCTTCTCATAGACTTCTTTTCTGCAGATGATCTCGCAAACATCCGCAAGCTCCTGGCGCGCATACAAAGCGGCCCTATGGAAAACGCCGACGAGCCTGCAGCGACGCCTGAAGCAGTGCAGGAAGAAAAGAGACTCCAGGAGAGCGAGGATGACCTCTACTCCATTTCGAACTTCTCAGTTTAGAAATCACCCTGCTGCGTCTGCGCCGCTAGTGTTTCTTCTTATAATCCCTATCTGAATTCGGTTCTTGCTCTGCAAGTGCCGCACGGATATGTTTTTTTGCCATGTTGGTCTTGGCGATGTCATGCCATTTGCGGCTCGGATGCGCGGTCGATTTCGTGATTATTTCCACCATGTCGCCGTTTCGAAGTGCTGTCTCCAGCGAGACCATTTTCCCGTTGACTCGCGCACCGCTCATGCGATTCCCCAGGTCCGAATGTATCGCATAGGCAAAATCTATCGGTGTCGCTCCCATCGGGAGATCGATGACGTCGCTTTGCGGAGTGAAAACGAAAACGCGGTGACTAAAAAAGTCAGTCTTGAGCTGGTCGAGATATTCTTCGCTCTCGTCCGCGCTGGTGTGCGCTTGTGCAAGCTCTTTTACCCACTCTGGGACGCTTCCGCGTACGTCTTCGACACGTTCAGTTTCCTGCACAGAGCCTCTTAGACGTGGGAAGAACTGTCGCACCCATTCTAGGGAGCCGCGTTTTCCTGCTTGTACCTGATTGTCTTTGTATCCAAGGTGTGAAGCGATGCCGTAGAGCGCTTCGCGATGCATTGCTTCGGTGCGCATCTGTATCTCGAGTGCGCCGCCGTCACCCGTATAGACGGTAGTGTGTATGCTCTGATAGCCGTTAGGCTTGGGGAAGGCGATATAGTCTTTTATTTTTCCTGGCACTGGACGCCAATGCGCGTGGATGACGCCAAGAGCCGCGTAGCAGTCTGCGACGGTCGGGAATATGACCCTGAGTGCCCGGATGTCATAGATCTTTCCCATCTCCCAATTCTTGCGGTCGAGTTTGCGGTATAGGCTGTAGAGCCCTTTTATGCGAGCTTCGGTCCTGAAATTGCGGAGCCCCGCTTCGGCGAGTTCGCGCTTCAGATCCTTTTCCAATTTCTCAAGCCGTTTATCGTTCTCGCTTCGGCGCTCTTTGAGGACCTCGCGTGTCTTTTCATATTCTTTCGGATGACCCCAGGGAAATGCCGCGTCTTCGAGTTCCTGCTTCACGACGCTCATACCGAGTCGGTCGGCGATAGGCGCATATATTTCCAGTGTCTCGAGTGCAATGCGCTCGCGCTTGTCGGGACGCGGCACATGCTCGAGCGTCTTTGCATTATGGAGTCGGTCCATAAGCTTGATGATGAGCACACGGATGTCTTTGGCAGTGGCGGCAAAGAGCTTGCGGAGAGACTCTGTGTGGCGTTCCATCCCACGATAGCGCAGTGCACCGAGCTTGGTGACGCCTTGGACCAAGAGCAGCACTTCCATCCCGAATTCTGCCTCCATGGTGGAAGGCTTTACGCCGGCGTCTTCTATCACGTCGTGAAGAAGGCCTGCCGCAATCGTCTCTGGGTCCATACCGATAGACGCGAGCATGTAGCCGACTTCGGCGGGATGTGAGAAATACAGGTCGCCTGAATAGCGGCGCTGTTCACCGTGCGACTTTTGCGAGAAATCATATGCTTTTGATACCAGGGCAACACTCGCCGCATCCTTTGCGTTCATTTCAGAGAGGATGTCGGTAAGGGGTCGGATATTGACTTCGCTCATACATATGATGATACTGCGCGCTGGAAACTTGGCAATGAAGGAGCTAGAGCATGAATATGCCGACGTATCTGGAATCAGTCGACAGCGACCCGCTTCCTTTGAAGCGCACTCGACTGCAAACGCTTCTCCATGACGGTCCGACTCATGCATGCAACCAGTGCGGCGCTCTGTGGGAAGGTGAAGAGGGCGTATATGTCTTCATGCGCCTCCCGGAAAAAGTGCTGTGCAGCGGCGTGTGTGCGAACATCAGAAAACTTTCCCACGATGAGCGCATGAACGTGGCGCTCGCCCTGTGGCAGGAAGAAGAGTCCAAGACAAACAGAAGCCGCTGTCCCGAGGAGGCGACATCAGAGCCGCAAGATCTGACCTCCTGAAGGAAGGACATGAACACGGGCCTCGCTGAGACGCGAGGCCTGTTCTCTTGTTATTCTTCTTCGCAAGCTTATGAGGATTATGGTTGGGGCACGTTTTGTTGGAACAGCGTTCCAGATGGTTTTAGGTCACAAGTCGATTTCGTTCCGTCGAACGAAAACGCTCGCGACCCCGGCTCGGCATTTCCTTCTGCTGAAGGAAATATGCCTGTGCCCGACAAAGACAATTGGCGCAGGCAAAGCAGTTTGCCTGCTACTTTTTTGCTTTCTCAAGTTTGTGCGGGTTATGGTTGGGACACGTCTTGTTGCTGCAACGCTCCGGTATTGTCTTTGTCCCCTCCATCATCAGTTTTCCGCATTCAGGGCATATTCGTCCGGTCGGTCGAGATTTGATGATGTATTTGCAGTCAGGATAGTTGGAGCACGAAAAGAACGGGCCGAATCGTCCGCGGCGTTCGAGCATCTCGCCGTTTTCGCGTCCTTCTGCGGGACATATCGGGCACATGACGCCCGTTTTCGCACGCGCCTCGGCTTCAGGGTCTTTCCGTACGAATTTACATTTAGGGTAGTTGGAGCAGGCGATGAATCTTCCGAATCGTCCTTCGCGCTCCATCTGCTTCCCGTCTTTACATAACGGACACGGCTCGCCGATATCTTTGGGTGGTGCTATTTCTGAACCATCTTCTTTACGAGCGCCGAGACAGTTCGGGAATTTCTTGCACGACATGAAGCGGCCGTTCTTGGAGAGCTTGTACTCCATCGGTCCGCCACAGATAGGGCAGGGGAATTCTATCGGCGCATCACCCATCGAGGTGATTTTGGCTATCTTATCCTTGCCTTTGATAGCTTTGGTGAAAGGATCGTAGAATTCTTTCATCGTCTTCGCATACTCACGTTTGCCATCAGCGATCTCGTCGAGCTCGTTTTCCATCTCTGCCGTGAAATTGTCGCTGATGTATTCCGTGAAATTAGTCTCGATGAAAGTCGAAACGACATCTCCGGTCGCTGTAGGCAAGAGCGTTCGGCCTTGTTTGTCTACGTAGCCGCGCGCCTCAAGGGTAGAGATGATGGACGCATAGGTAGAAGGGCGTCCGATGCCGCGTTTCTCAAGTTCTTTGATTAGCCCGGCTTCGGTGTAGCGACTAGGCGGCTGTGTTTCTTTTTCTTCGGAGCGTGCGTCGAGGAGCTTGAGTACTTCTTCAGGAGCTACGCGCGGGAGTTCTACATCCTCACCACGAGCCTCGGGGTCGGCTTTCAGCCAGCCGTCGAAAAGCACACGCGAGCCCGTGACCGTAAAGTCAGGGATAGCGTCTGTGCCGATGTTCGAAGTGATCTTGGTGCGAAGTGTACGAGCGTCCGCCATCTGCGATGAAAGCGCGCGTGCACGGATAAGCTCATAGAGCTTGTGCTGGTCTTCGTTGTGTCCGGCGGAGCGTTTCGTCGGGTCGGTCGGGCGTATCGCTTCGTGCGCTTCCTGCGCGTTCTTGCTCTTGCTCTTGTATTCTCGAGCGAGCGCGTATGTCGTGCCGAATTCTTTGTTGACGGTAGAGAGTATGGCGGTCTGTGCGTCTTTGCCGATATTCTGCGAGTCTGTACGCATGTATGTGATAAAACCCGCTTCATACAACTTCTGCGCAGTACGCATCGTGCGCGAAGGTGAAAATCCGAGGCGGGTCGAAGCGGTCTGCTGAAGGGTAGACGTCGTAAAAGGACCGCGAGGAGAGCGCATCACCTGTGTCTCTTCGACGTTCTTTACTTTCCATACGCCTTTGCGCGCTGCTTCGAGAATACGCATCGCTTCCTTTTCGTCATTCGGTTCTTCGATGCAGGTGGCAGTAAAGTTCCCAGACTTCGCTTTGAGGTCCGCGGTCAAGACCCAGAATTTCACCGGTATGAAAGCACGAATCTCTCGCTCGCGTTCCATCAAGATGCGAAGCGCAGGGGATTGTACGCGTCCGGCTGAGAGACCGTAGCGTACTTTTTTCCAGATGAGTCCCGAAAGTCCATAACCGAAAAGCCTGTCCAATACGCGGCGTGCCTCCTGTGCTTTCACGAGGTCTTGGTCTATCTTTCGAGGATTCGCAAGTGCTTCTTGCACTGCTTTCTGCGTGATCTCATGAAATGCGATCCTCTTCGGTTTCTTGAGACCGATGGTTTCAGCCAAGTGCCACGCGATGGCCTCGCCTTCGCGGTCGGGGTCTGTCGCGAGGATGACCTCTTCGGCTTTCCCGGCGCGTTCACGCAGCTCGTCTATGACGGCCTGCTTTTCTTTTACTATCTGATACATCGGCTTGAAACCTTTCTCGATGTTCACGGCGTCTTTGCTGGATTTCGGGAGGTCGCGGATATGACCAACAGAAGCACGCACCACGTATCCGTGGCCGAGGTACTTCTCAATAGTTTTCGCCTTCGATGGCGACTCTACGATGACTAACTTCATATATATTGTATCGCTACACACGCTTCCCAGGGCGTTTTTGCGTCGAGATGTGTGCGCAGCCGCGATTGATACCTCAATAGCCTACCACATGTCAAGCGAGGCCTTTTTAAAACTTCACGTTAAACGATGCGAACGAGGCCCAATTCTTCGCTTATCAGGCCCTTTATTTCCATCGTGGAGAGCAGAATATTCGCTTCGGTTATCGGCATCGCAAGCTCGTTCAAGAGATCGTCACGGGAGCGCGGCGTCGCGATTATTTCTATCACCCGCATCTCTTCATCGGAGAGGTCAGTGCGCAGTTCAGCGAGAGACTGCGGGCCGGTTTTCTTCTCAAGCCCGAGTGTTTGCAGGATCTCATCTCCGGAGCCGACCGCGGTTGCGCCAAGCCGCAGGAACTGATGCGTACCTCTGCTTTCTTCCGAAAATATCGAGCCGGGGACGACGAGAAGGTCGCGGTTGTATTCGGTGGCGAGCCTCGCCGTGATAAGCGACCCTGAGCGTTCTTTCGCTTCGATGACGAGAGTCGCGTGTGTAAGCCCGACCATTATTCGGTTGCGCTGAGCAAACATGAAGTCCCGTGCCTGCTGCGTGGGGTCGAATTCAGAAAGAAGCGCGCCGCCTTTTGAAAGTATTTCTCGTGCAAGTCCTACATTGGCTTTCGGGTAGAGGGTGTTCCAGTCGAGGCCGGAACCCGGTACCGCGACGGTAGTGAGACCCGCGTCGAGTGCTGCTTTATGTGCCTCGGCATCTATCCCGTAGGCGAGGCCAGAGACTATCACTACCGGCTGCCCGCGAAGGCCTGATATAAGGTGTCGCACCGCTTGGCGGCCGTACTGAGTGCAGGCGCGGCTTCCGACTACTGCGAGCCATTTATGTTCCACCGAAGGCAGTTGCCCACGTATATATAATTGTATGGGTGGGTCGGCGATCTCCTCTAAAAGAGGCGGGAAATCTCCCGGTCGCAGCAGTGCTAGGTCGTCGTTCATATTGGTAGTATTTGGTGTTATCATCTTTGAACCTATGCTTGATATCAAATTCATCCGGGAAAACAAAGACATCGTCATCGCCGGAGCCAAGAAGAAACATATCAAAGTCGACATCGAGAAGCTACTGTCGCTCGACGACAAACGCCGAGAGCTCCAGAAGAAGTTCGACGACACCCGCGCCGCGCAGCATGCCGCTTCCGAAAAGATAGCGAAGGCCTCTGCAGAGGAACGCTCGATACTCATCGGAGAGATGGGTAAAGTGAAAGAAGAACTTACTTCGACAGAAGAAGCGCTCGCTGAAGTGATGAAAGAATGGCGGCTTTTGATGCTCCATGTGCCAAACGTCCCGGATATGACAGTACCGGACGGAGAAAGCGATGCTGACAACCAGGAAGTGAAAACCTGGGGCGATATCCCGACGTATCCGTTTGAGCCGAAAAACGCATCAGAGCTCCTTATACAGAACGACATGGTAGATCTCGAACGAGGCACGAAAGTCGCCGGATTCCGCGGCTATTTCTTGAAAAACGACGGAGCACGTCTTGTCTGGGCGATGGAAAGATTCGTCCAAGACAGGTTTATGAATAGAGAAGGTTTCCAGCCGATGATAGTGCCATCGCTCGTGCGCAAAGAGCCTTTCATGGGGACCGGCTACCTGCCGCAGAGCGAAGAAGATCTCTACAAGACGCAGGACGGCGATTATCTCGCGGGTACCGCTGAAGTCGCGGGTATGGGGTATTACATGAACGAGATCATAGAAAAAGAACAGCTTCCGATAAGATTCTTTGCGTTCTCTCCATGCTTCCGCCGCGAAGCTGGCTCGCACGGCAAAGACGAGAAGGGAATATTCCGCGTGCACGAATTCGTCAAATACGAGCAGATAGTGCTCTGCGAGGCTTCACACGAAGAGTCAGTCAAACAACACGAAGAGCTCACGAAGAATTCCGAAGAACTCCTGCAGGAGCTGAAGCTTCCGTATCATGTCGTCTTGAATTGTGGCGGGGACATCGGCCTCGGCCAGGTGAAGAAATACGACATCGAAGCCTGGATGCCGAGCGAGAAGAAATACCGCGAGACACACAGCTCATCGTACTTCCATGACTTCCAGACGCGTAGGCTCAACATCCGCTATCGAGATGGCGAAAACCTGAAGTTCGCACACTCCCTGAATAACACCGCGCTCGCGCTTCCGCGCATCCTCTGTCACATAGTCGAGAACTACCAACAAGCAGATGGTACGATAGTAGTCCCAGAAGTTCTCCGGAGCTATATGGGCAAAGATGCAATCCAAACCCCGACTCGTTGACTTACGAGGTGGACGAAAGATTCCGCCTCCAGCGCCCGGAGACATCCGGCCGCAGGCTCCGCGCCGCTCTCAGCTCAAGCAGCGTAAACGCCGTGTACGCGCTGTCGTTACGGCTGCTGTGTGCGTATGCGCGCTACTTACCGCGTACGCGCTGCATGCGGCATCATATCTGCCTCGTTTTACATATCAGCATGTCACTGTAACAGGGGCGCATTCCGTCGCTTCGGCAGACGTAGAGAAATTCGTCGAGAATAAGCTCGGAGAGAGCTCGCGAGGATTCGTCTCGGGCAGGAATATCTTTATTTATGACTATTCGTCGCTCTCACGCGAGATCGTAGATAATTTTCCGACACTCAAAGACGCAGAGGTCACTCGCGACGCGGCTATAGGCAACGGTCTTTCGGTAAGCGTGAGAGAGCGGGTTCCTTTTGCTCAGTGGTGCGAAGTCGGTAATCCGGATTGCTATCTTGTGGATGAAGACGGTGTCGTCTTCGCTTCTGCAGCGGGAGTAGCGACTTCGTCGTTGCCGACGCCGTACGTATTTTCCGGAGTACTTTCTACTTCTTCGGTAAGTACCGTGAATGCGCCCTACGGCGAAGTCTTTGCCGGCACGCATTTTGCAGGGATAAAAGCTTTGCTCAAGATGCTGCACGACTCGGGGGTCACGCCGATAGCAGTGAGGCTTGAAAACGACTCCGACTTTACGATCTCGCTTGCAGAAGGGTATTATCTGAAGATTTCTTTCGGCGGAGATGCAAGCATGCTTACCAAGAATCTTGCACTTATCTTGAATGCAGACGCACTCCACGGCAAAGCTTCGCTACTCGAATACATCGATCTCAGGTTCGGCAATCGTGTCTACTATAAATTCAAAGGCCAGGCGCAAAGCGCCCAGTAGGTTCGCCCAGCGAATTATTTCGTCCAACTCAGTACCTAGGACGAAATAATTCGCTGAGCGAACCCTTGTCTGGTACTGTAAGTCGAATGAATTTCTGGGAAACATTGCCAAAGCCGCTTTTCGTCCTCGCGCCGATGGAGGATGTGACCGATGCCGCGTTTCGGCTGCTTATTGCATGCTACGGGAAGCCCGCCGTTTTCTTCACCGAATTCACCTCGGCTGACGGACTCATCCTCGCGCCGGAAAAAGCTCAGCCGCTTCTGCGAAAGAAACTCATCTTTGACGCGAGCGAGCGGCCCATTGTCGCACAGCTTTTCACGGCTTCGCCCGAGCGCATGGAAAAAGCGTCGGCACTCGTCCAGGAACTAGGCTTCGACGGCATCGATATCAACATGGGCTGCCCGGTCAATGAAGTAGTCAACAACGGCTGTGGAGCGGCATTGATAAAGAATCCCGCGCTTGCGCGCGAACTCATGCGTGCAGCGAAAAAAGGTGCGCCGGAGATACCGCTCTCCGTAAAGACCCGCATCGGGTACAACACGGACACGCTCGACGAATGGCTTCCGGAACTTCTTGCTGAAGAACCTGCGGCAATAACCATCCATGCGCGAACGAGAAAAGAAATGTCAGACGTCCCAGCGCACTGGGATGCGGTGAAGCGCGGCGTAGATATCAGAGATTCTCTTGGCAGGAAGTCGCTCATACTCGGTAACGGCGATGTGAAAGACATCACTGACGCTCGTGCGAAGATATCGGAGACCGGCGCGGATGGCGCGATGCTCGGCCGCGCCATATACGGGAACCCCTGGCTTTTTGCGGACAGGAAAGTTGCACCGACGAAAGAAGAAAAGATCAGCGCACTTATCGAACACTTAAGACTTTTTGATGGGATCCTCGATGAGACGACCAACTACGCGGTGATGAAAAAGCATTTCAAGGCGTACATCTCCGGATGGGACAACGCGAAGGAGCTGCGTATCCGGCTGATGGATACGGATTCGGTACAAGAAGCTGTCGAGATATTGTCGGCTGAGTCTTGAAGACGTGAAAGTATCCTGAAGCGGACGATTTCTTCATACTTTCATAATGGAGTGGAGGTAATCTCAGCGCAGAAAGGAGGATTTCCATGATCAACAGGTCTTTACGGTCGAAGTCTACTCACGAGGAAGTTGAGCAATCTGTCCGCCGTGCGATAAGGGCATTGAAGGGGTCAGAGAGCCTGAGTGTCGCAAACGTTGCCAAGCGTGCAGCGATGTACTGCAATACTCCGCGTCACAGCATCGAGCAATACATCAATCAGTTGGATGCGCAAACGCGAATCGAGTTCGGGCTCCCGCCATCAGAAGAAGGAAAACGTAAAGCTCGACACGTCGACGCATAGAAAGGCTGCATCTGAGCAGTAGAAGCCGCTGGATAGGAGAGTGTACTCAGCCTTATAAGCCGGGCATCTCGCTCGGCTTATCTTTTTATCGACAGTTGCGCTTGAGTAAATCAGCAGTACTGTTATCGCAGACGATAACGATTATGAATAGGAGATGGCCATGCTTAGCCTAAAAGCTATACGTGCCGCGGCCAAGCCTATTTCTGATGAAGGTCGCGAAGTGCATTTCGGTGAGGTCGCAGCACTGCTCGATGTCGAAGTCTGGCGACTACGGCGTTTCGTGGAGAGTCGACGGTATCATCTTAAGATTCCGTTCGTGTTCGACGGACGGTTTCCGGGACTCGTCCTCGTACTTGCTGCGGACAATATCCGACTGCGAGGCGACTATGTCACGCAGAAGACGCTCAGGAAAGAGCTCGGGAAATGTCACCAGAGCATTTCCATGGCCTTTCGTCGACACCCGGATTACCCCAGGATTTTAGGGGTGATATCAGAGTCCGAGGCTAACAGACGTAGACGCAAATCACAGTACGCGACTCTCGTGCCAGAAATAGTCGCCGAGAAAGGGGAGGCGACCATAAGCGAGCTAAGTCGTCGGGCCGAATGCGATCGCTCTCTCGTCTTGCGACCTCGGACGTGAAGGCATTCAAGGTCTATTGTGGTCCGTTTCCTGCAGTGACTGAATAGTGAGTCCCGTATCCATGGAAGGATGCGGGACTCGACTTTTTTGTTTGCATAGTCGTGATCGTGCAATGCTGTTTGCCATACATCGAACTCCCGTTTCTATTTGCAAAAGCAAAAAGAAATAAGTAGAGTTGCTGCTGGAAATACGACAAATCTGGAGGGTATCAGTCATGGGAAGTCGGCTAAGTGGAAAAATGGTCCACGGACTCGGGCTGTTAGCGGAGGAGCCTCAGTGGGAGAAGGTCGTAGAAGACTATCGGGAAAAGAAGATATCAAAAACACACGGCGACATCCCGGTCGAACGTGTGGCATCTGCGATAGCCTACATGCACTTCAAGCTGCACCTTAGCGGAAACGCTATCATCGAGTACTTCGGGGAGCATGCGACGTGGTTCAATTGGATCTGTCACTGGGCCAAGCTTCATCCCGACGCTAGAAAGCTTTTCTCTTTCCAAGCTAGCAACGACCGTCTTTCGCTCGTCAACATTCTGTCGTTGAATGCTTTGCGACCCGAGATCCAGCCTCAGGGCGCACTGAACCTGATGAAATGCGCCAGAAAGCGACGGTAACAGGCGCAGTAGCGCGTCTGACACGATTCCCCGGACAGCGATGCCGGGGAATTTCTTTACGACGGCTCCGATATTTTTCAAGACAAGCAGCATAGACTTTTCCCTGAATTTACATATCTTTATGGCAGGCTCTTTCACACTTCGAAGGAGCGTTCACCCAAAAGGGGAACCCTATGTTCATTTCAAGCACTATGGTACATCGTACCGGAAGTTCAGAACCCGACGAGTTCCCACACGCGTGTCTTTACCAGCTGCACGGCGCATCGCGCGAATTCTGCTCAGAGCAGACGTCTTCGTTCGTTCGCAACAAGGACGGCTGTTGCGCGATCAAATGCACCAGTGAGATCCGCAAGTGCATCATGTGTCTGTCTCTCGGCAGGGATCGTCGCATGGTTAAGCCCGTCGTGAATACGGAACTCGGGCTATGCGCGGAGCATCAAGCGGAATACGACAAGCCTTTCATCAAAGCGACAGCGGCCTCCGCGGGTCGTAGGCCAGTGCCGCCTCCGCCGAGTCAGCGGCTCACCCCACCCGCACCTCCAGCAGCGCCACCGAGACCGCCTCCACTACCCGTACCGCCAAAGCCTATGGCGACAGCCCCTCCTCCCGCCGTGCCGCCCGCCCCCCTGCCTCCATCACCGGAGACTCAGAGACGGAAAGCCAAGCGGGCCATCGTCGTAGACGAAAAGGATGTTGCCGCCGCACTTCTCCGGACGGACTCACTGACACCCAAAGAAAAGAGAAAGCTAAGGCTTCTCGGTCTCGGGTTCAGCAATGCCGAAATCGCGAAGAAGATCGACGGCACCGAAGGCTCGGTAGGTGTTGCGTTTGCTCATATCTTCAGCAAGCTCGGACTCCGCGACATCCCGGTGTCTCTCAAGCGACCGACACTCTCGGAAGTGGCCAGCCGAATCTTCGTCAGTGATCCTGAGTATCTCGCGCAGAAGCGAGACTGATGCAGTCAGTAATGAGACTTGAAAGCCGGCAGTGGAAACTGCCGGCTGATTTGTTTTTGCTATACTGCCGTGATGGCAAATGCGGGGCAAAAGCATACGACTCTATACCGGCAATACCGGCCTGGAGATTTCGAAGAAGTCCGCGGTCAGGAGCATGTGGTGGACGTACTCGAAAAAGCGATACAGAACAAGAAGATAGCGCATGCGTACCTTTTCTCCGGCGGGCGTGGCACCGGGAAGACTTCGGTAGCACGCATATTGGCGAAGAAGCTCGGCGTCTCGGAAAAAGACCTCTATGAGATGGACGCAGCGTCGAATCGCGGCATAGACGACATACGCGAATTGCGCGAAGGCGTCTACGCTATGCCTTTCGAGAGTCCGTACAAGTTTTACATCATCGACGAAGCGCACATGCTCACGAAAGAAGCATGGAACGCGCTCCTGAAGACTCTCGAAGAACCGCCAGCACATGTGATATTCGTGCTCGCGACCACCGACCGTGACAAAGTGCCTGACACGATACAGTCCCGCTGCGAGGTCTATACCTTCAGACAGCCCACGCGCGAGATACTCGCACAGATCGTCACCGATGTCGCGAAAAAAGAAGGCTACAGCATGGAGAGTTCTGCTGCAGAACTGGTTGCGTTACTTGCCGATGGATCTTTTCGCGATGCTCTGTCTATCCTTCAGAAAGTCCTGACCGTATCAAAAGATAAGAAGATAGATGTAGGCGAAGTAGAGGAGGTGAGCGGTGCGCCGCGCTCAGAGCTGGTGCGGAGGATAATCTCTGCCATCGCCAAAAAAGACGCTAACGCTGCACTCAAAGCCATACGCGAAACCACGGAGGAGAACATCGATGCACGTACTCTCGCGCGCCTGCTCATACATCGCATGCGCGTGGTGCTGCTTTTACGATACGCACCGGATGTCGCCGGCATGCTCGCCAAAGAATTAAGCGAGCCCGATCTCGCGCTCGCACAGGAGATCTCCAAAGAACCAGGAGTGAATTCCGACACGCTCCGCATGCTCCTAGAAGCCCATGCCACGATGGCGTACGCCGCGGTGCAACATCTGCCGTTGGAGCTCGCGGTCATAGACATCTGCAAGGCAGAGGGTTCGAAAAAATAGCCGATTTGTTATACTGTCGCGAATGAAAACTTTAAACTGGATTATCTTAGGAGTACTGGCACTTATCGTTATTGGTGTTGCCTTTTACTTTATCCATTCGCAGTCAAAGACAAGCGGTAACCCGAGCGCGGTACAGGACACGCGAACGCTAAAGACCTACTACGACCCACGCTACGGCATAGCGTTTAATTTCCCTGACAGCTATACGGTGCAGGAACACGACTCCAGCGAAGGCGTGAAATTGCATTCGATAAACATCATCGATAAGACGGCACTCGCGAACACTCCCAAAGACGGCGAAGGACCGCCCTCCATCTCGATCAATATCTTCGATAACCCTTCGAAGCTCGTGACGGAAAAATGGATAACCACGACCGGAGCCTCTAACTACAACATCTCTCAGAATGCTAAGCTCGCGACTTCCACGGTGGCGGGTATTCCTGCGCTCGCATACGGCTGGGATGGTCTGTACCATGGCACAAGCCTCGTGTTTCCTGATAACGGCAAGATGTACATGGTAAGCGTCATGTATAACTCACCAGCAGACCAGATATTCAAGGATTTCGCCGGAATCGTGGCTTCGATACAGTTCGACCAATAGCTTTAAGGAAGGTCGATTTCTTGCTACTATCTCGGCATTGCTCGCTCCACCTGCGGTGTATGACCGGAGCGGCAGACATTGCCGGCTCGTCTAATGGTAGGACAGCAGCCTTTGAAGCTGTTTATTGGGGTTCGAGTCCCTGGCCGGCAGCTGATTTTTAAGAGTAAAAATCACGTCGAAATGAGCACATTTCGACGGGGTTAAATTTACAGCGACCAGAAATGTCCTGACCTAGTCTCTATCCTTGTTATCATGGGGTATGCGACAGCGTTTGATCTCGATCATTATTTTCATCATCTATTGCGCCATCCTCATCAAAGTGATGGTGTTTAAGGATATTCCCACTATCAGGATAGGCCAGTTGATGCTGAACTTTGCCGGGACGGACGGAGGTCATCCGCCCAACTTCGTACCATTTGCGACCATCGTGCCGTATTTCCTCGGTGATAAAGGCCTGATAATCGCAGGCATCAATCTCATCGGGAACATCGCGCTCTTAGTGCCGCTGGGTTTTCTCGCTCCTCTCGTCTTCCCGAACATGACTTGGAAGAAGTCTCTTGCTCTAGCCGTTGCTTCTGGTCTTTCCATAGAAACGATGCAGGAAGTATTACGCGTAGGCATATTCGACATCGATGACGTCATACTGAACGCGCTCGGTGTGATGATCGGCTATTGGGCTTGCACGTTGCTGGTGAAGTGGATACGTTCAAGAGACTACAAAAAGATAGGCATTGCGGTCATTGCGCTTATCACCGCTGCCGCGGCGTTTTATGGATCTGTAGTTTATCCGATAAGTCATCAGACTGTGAGCCCGCCCACAGGCGCAAACGGTGATCTTTGCGGAGACACAGGCGGAATCGGAGAGATCATAAAGCTCGGAAATAATTCGTTTACCCTCAAGCGCAAAGACAACGGCAGTCTCATCGTTAACCTTTCGGGCCAGGCAGCCATCAAGACTCCAACTGGTTCAGGTACGATGATCGATCTGAAAACGGGAGACAGGGTAACGCTTGTCGGAGGACCGAATCCGGACGGCAGCTTCATCGCAGATACTGTTTTGGTCTGTGGCAGGTGAGTTCCAAGAGCATAGTCGTGGCAGTTCGAATATCCATGCTGACTCAATCCTGAGATTTGATAGAATAGTCCATATGAGTACAGCGACGCTTGCAGGCGGGACGGTGCACAAGATGCCGGAAGATTTCCGGAAGGCGATAGTAGCCACGCCCAAGGTACATGCTTTGTGGAATGACATTACTCCGCTCGCCCGCAACGAATGGATCTGCTGGGTCACTTCAGGTAAGAAAGCTGAGACGAGGGATATCCGCATCAAAAAAGGAATATCGAAGATGAAAGGCGGTATGCGCAGACCCTGCTGCTGGGCAGGCTGCATCCATCGCTAAAATGAATACGAACAGAGCGCCGAGAGGCGCTCTGTTTTTGAAATGCGGATAATTCTTACGTCTGTTCTCTGAGCTGCCCGATGGCGTCGTTCGCGTAGTCGCGTCCGCCATGCACCAAGGCAAGACTATTTCGGTATATCCATTCTGGAAAGTTTTGTGGTATTGTTCCGTCAGAATTATTTTTAAAGAAAATATTATGATACGAACGCTTACAGGCTTTTTTATTGGCACCATATTTTTTTCGTTCGCGGGAACTGCGGCCGCTTCATCGGTGGCAAAAATGACTGCGGCCGGCACTCTGCCGCTTAGTTGCGGAGTTATAACGGTCGCGATCGGGGGCGATTTTCAGATAACACTGCCGGCTGCGACTTCGACCGACGGGTGCGACATCTATATCGTGGATGGCGATGGAAATTCCGGAAAATACTTGGTTGGATTTCCTGACGATATAAATCCGAAACTGTACCCGCACCAGTTCGTTGCCGTTACGTCGCTCGACGGCTCGTGGATCACTATCAGCAAACCGGGCCGCTGGAAGATGCCGGGCGGTATGAAGATACTGGTCGATAATAACGGAAGCGACACCAATGATGGGATCTCTAAACCTTTAAAACATCTCTCGACTGCCACGCAGGTTGCGCAAGTTGACTTCGATATCGCACAGTCAGCCCCGATCATCGCGCCGACCGTCGGACAAACCTTCATCAATGATGCATTAGCGCTCGGCGGCCAACCGACGGGCGGGAACCTTATTCAATTCTCTCCCAACGGAAACGGAACCGTCTATCTGGTAAACTCCGGGCCGTGTATTGTGGTCGGCGACAACGCAGAGCTGGATATCCGTGCAAATGCGTTTGGCCCGAACGGCGCCTTTGACCTTACCTGCAACACGGCAAACGCCGCACAAAACGGGCATATTTACCAGCACAACAACGGTCTGTTTGACGTAGAAGGTTCGCTTGTTTTTCACGGCGCAGGGCTCAATGACAATGCCTTCTTCTTTGACGGACCCGCAATGGGCGCATCGTTTAACGGCACAGCCACCATGTTCGGCACATTCGACAGCTTCTTCCGTATGGATGAAGGCGGAGGGCGCTTTACCATCGGCTGTTCGTCATCGCCTGGATGTCCCAACTTTACCAGCGGCAACAATCAGACGTTTGCCAATCACATGTTCATAATACTTGGTGCAAACGAATTACTGCTGAGCGCGCCGCTTGGCGGCGGATACGCCTCCTTGGGTTACTCGATTGTCGGAGGTCAGGCGCAGATTGTCACTTCGGGAATCTCTATTCCCGGCGGGTACGCAACCAGGCAGTCTGGCAGAGTTGATGCGACCAAATACTGATCGCTTCGCACCATAAGAAATCGACCTTACAGCATTTTCGTCTGCATCTCCTGAATCCGGCAAAGGATTGAAATCTATGCCTGTTCTCTGAGCTGCCTGATGGCGTCGTTCGCGTGGTCTCGGCCGCCAAGCCCGAAGGCGAGTGCCAGCGCAAGTACCATTCCTGCGAAGAGTATCTGGATGAGGTTCGGTACGATCTGCAGCTGTGTGAGCGCTGCCATTATCGCGAAGACTATTATCGCGTACTTGGTGATGGACGCTATCGCGTCGCGATTGGTGACCGGCAGATTCGCCATGCTCACGCCGGCTATGACGAAGTCAGAAGCGTATGTCGCGCCGACGAAACCTACTGCGAGTATGACGATGGCGACTATTACGTTCGGGATATACGCGAATATCGAACCCACGAACTGTCCGACTTGCGGCATATTCGCTGCATCTGCCGCGACGCCTACCGCCGCGAGTACGATGAGCCATTTCACGAACGACCCAATGATTCCCGAGAGAAGCGCATAACGCGAGCCGTGCTCGAGCCGCAGCCTTTCGTTCAGACCGACGCGCTTTACCCAATTATCGACACCGGTATAGCGCACGATGCTTGTCGCGATGTTTCCGAATATCACGCCAAGCGCCCATCCGACCAGTAAGATGATGAGTGCCGCGATGATCGCTGGAACATATTGGATAAATTCAAACCAAAGCGCCTGCACGGGATTCAGTCCCGCAGCAAGCAGACCCATCAGTCCTGTGCCTGTGTTCATATGCCGCTATGCTAGAGATATCAGCAGTAAGACACCGTGAAAGCGGAACAATAGAAGCCGCGATAAGCTCACTGCTACAGTCAAAATGCTATACTCGGATCATATGAACTCACTGGGATATTTCGAGATACAGGTAGAAGACATCGCAAGAGCGGTGCACTTTTATTCCGGCGTATTTGGATGGAAATTTTCCGAGCAAGAAGGCCTACCTATCGAATATATGCGCATCGATACAGGAAGCATTCGTGGAGGACTTTTAAAAAGGCCCGCGCCGGCGCCAAAGCCGCAAAGCGGCACCAATGCCTTCGTCTGTTCTTTTGAAGTGGAGGATTTCGACACGACCGCGCTAAAGATAGAACAAAACGGTGGTACCGTCGCACTCGCGAAATTCGCGGTCCCGGGGAAGTGTTGGCAGGGATATTTCCTGGACACCGAAGGCAACACTTTCGGTCTTTTCGAAGTAGACGAGGAAGCACGATAGGCTTCCGGAAATTCTGCTATAGTTAATACATGAACAAAATCGGTGTATTCGGGGCACTGCTTGCGCTTGCTGCGGTAGTAGGGCTCGTCTGGATGAATTATTCGGGGTTCAGAAAAAGCGAGCAAGGCTCTAAAGTGGATTATAAGAATGCGACATATACGATCGACGGGAATCCCATAACCCTCGTAAACGGTGTCTCCGAAGTCCCGGCTGCACCGGGCTCAGCGTCGACGCTAACGGTAAAATATTTCGGCAATGAAGCCAAAGGTGACCTCAACGGAGACGGTGCGGAAGACCTAGCATTCCTTATCACGCAAAGCGGCGGCGGAAGCGGGACCTTTTACTATGTCGTTGCTGCGCTTCAGAATGCAGACGGCGGATATACGGGCTCAAACGCGCTTCTTCTTGGTGACCGCATCGCTCCGCAGACTACAGAAATAAAAGCCGCTGAGATAACGGTGAATTACGCTGATAGGCGCGCAAACCAGCCGATGACCGCACAGCCGAGCGTCGGCGTTTCTAAACATTTCAAATTGCAAAACGGCCAGCTCGAAGCAGTCCAGTAATGAGAAAAGGATTTACACTCATCGAGATACTTGTCGTAGTCGCTATCATCGGAATCCTTGCGAGCATCATGTTCGTGGCATTCGGCGGCGCGAAAGACAAAGCGCGTGACGCGGCTCGCAAAAGCGAGATCGCGCAATTCGGGAGATTCCTGACGCTTGGCTGCTACACGCCTAACGCCGGGCCAGGGGAGTATGACCTTGTACCGCTTGCCGCAGAGCTTGCTGCGAAATATCCGCAGTACGCGCAGATGACCGCCAACGTGCCAAAGGACCCTAAGAGCGGAAGCGACACGGTCTCCGGCTATAAATACATGGTCGATGCCAACGGAAAATGCGTCCTCTATGCAAATCTCGAGAGCGAGACAGAGCCCTTCACGCTTCCCACCATAGCTCTACCTACGCCTGGCGGTGGGACCGGCGTATTTAAGGCAGTCGCTCCGGGACCGAATGGCTCGACCAAGTATTTTCAGTACGCTAACTAATATTACGGACTCCCGTCGAGCAAATTGACCACGTCGTCATTTTGTGGTAAAGTCATGCCATGGCCAAGACTTTCAACAAAAATGGCAAATGGATCGACCGCCCAGGCAAACTGGTGATCCACGACTGCGAAAAATGCTCGAACAAGTACGTAAAGACCCGCCGCAACCAGAAAATGTGCATCCCATGCCTCGCAGGGGCGAAGATGCTGGCCCGTGTATAAGTCGGTGTCGGTCCTATAGAGATTTTGCTACACTAGTCAGGTTATATGCACCCGAAGCATAGGACGACAACCAAACCCCCAAAGGCCAAGGTGCGCCCGCAGAGCGTCAGGCATTGGCCGAAATTCGTCTTTTGGCGGATAGCGACTCCTTTTCATCCCATCCTTCGAGACGTCTCGGTAAAGCTTGGCATCGTCGATTTTGAGCAATTCCTGGACCATAAAGGGCGCCAGAAGTTCCTCGTGGGCACCATCGCGCCCGAGCATTCGGTAGAAACCCTCGTGGAGCACCTCACTGGAAGCGGCTATGGGCACAACCAGGTCGCCTGGACAGACAGCGGGGAAGTCGCGAGCCTCAGGCTCCCAGATGGTTTCCGCTACCAATACCACATCCGCATCTTTTCGGACGGCGAAGTCCGGGCTCATTATGAATACACCCCCGAAGCGCACCCTCTGAAGCACTACTATGAAGTCGATATGGAAGAGCGCCGGGACTACTTCCTCGGGCTTATGCAGGACTTCATCGTGCCGTGTGAAGCTGGAAAAGTGGTAGAAAAGTAGTACTCTAGCCGCCTGTGCTTACAGAACCCATACGGGGCCTAATCGCCCAAGTAGCCGCAAAGGAAGAAGCGGAATTTCCGCTCTCCGGCACCGTCCTTGAGATAAACAGCATCGTCTCTGCTGCCGCTACTTTCTATGAAAAGATCCGTTACCTCGTGGACTACCGGGAGGAACACACCATACGCCGCGCCGCGATAGAGCGCATCCTGAAACGTCACGTACTCATCGAAAGGCAGGTGGTCGACGCGACGACGATGCTCCAAGAGCTGGTGGAGAGCCAGTACCTGCCAAAAGAATTCGCGACGGAAGGCCTCATGCGTGCCGTCGACGAGACTTTGCGGAAATTCTTGCAGGTGCAATTCCTGAGCGGCCGGACACGCGAGCTCGCACGGGTGCTACTCAGTCTTGCTGCAACAGAAATAGAGTCGCATATCTCTACGCATGAATACACGGTAGATGAAGCGAGCACCGAAGCCCTCTATAAAGTCATCCGCCCGCACATAATCCTCGGCGGCATATCAGAAGCCGAGATGGACGTGCAGGCTTTTTGTGCGTGCCGCCGGGCACTTCTTTCCTCTGATGATCAGGCGCTCATGTATGCGCTCTGGCTGAAATTCGTCCCGGAGTGGCGTGACGATGATGTGGACCTCGCGAAGATCGCAGAGCGACTTCGTTCCGTCATCGCAGGTATGGAACACGCCATCGCGCATACGCTCCAGTGGCAGATGGCGCAGCGCATGAAGAACGAAAGCATCTATTTCCGCATCATCCGCGAGATATTCATGGTGCATCCGCATGAAGCAGAAAGCATACTTTCATCCGAAGCCAAGCTCGACGCCTTTACGCGGGATTTTCTTGCCAAGAAATACGAAAGGGAAAATGCCCGTATACAGTCCAGCGGCATACGCGCCGTGATATATCTTTTCATCACCAAGATGACCGTCGCGCTTCTGGTAGAGGCGCCATATGAATCATTCTTCCTCGGCGGGATTAATTACGTTCCGCTCGCGATAAACCTTCTCTTTCATCCTATGCTTTTGTTCGCTCTCACTCGTCGCGTGCGCGCACTCGGTGAAGGCAACACCAAAGCCATACTCGACGGACTCCATAGGGTCATCTACAAAGGGGAGGGAAGACCGATACGCATATACGCGCCGTACACGCGCTTCACGCAGTTTTTCGGGTTCTTCTATCTGCTGCTTTTCCTCGGAGTCTTCGGTGCCATCATCACGATACTGCAGTTCCTCGGCTTCAGTATCGTCGGCATGACGCTTTTCCTCTTCTTCCTGGCACTCGTCAGTTATTTTGCCTACCGCATCCGCTCCAACGCCCGCCGATGGAGGATCAGCGGACAAGACTCCACTATTGCGCTCGTCGCCAACATGCTTGCGGTCCCGGTAGTGCGTACCGGCCGCTATCTCTCTCAGACGTTCTCCAGCATCAATATATTCGTGATGATACTCGACTTCCTCATCGAGACTCCTTTCAGACTCATACTGAATTTCTCGCATCAGTTCATCCTGTACCTCAGGGAGAAAGCTGACGAAATTTACTGAGCTGCGGCCCGCCCAAAGTTTCGCACTACACAAACTCGCTACGCTCAGACAGTGTTCCGTGCAGAAACCTTGCGCGGGCCTATACATGTGTCGTAGTGAAGATCTGCCTTTGCAATATATAAGGATATGCTAATATATGCATATGTCACCATGCGACGACATAGAGAAATTTGGCCGTGGCATCGGGAACGCGTCCCGCTATGCCATCGTCGAAGTGCTTTTAAAAGGACCGAAGTCGGTCTCTGAGATAGTAGCCGCGGTAAAGCAATCGCAGCCGGCTGTTTCGCAGCATCTGAAGACGCTCAAGGAAACCGGACTGGTTTCGGACGAGCGCCAGGGGCAGATCATCATGTATTCGCTGAATACCGGACACATGCTGAAGCTTCTGACGGCACTCTCGAAAGATGTGAAGAAATGCCCCAAATCGTCTGCTTAATAGTTATAACTAAATAATACATATGAATTTCGATACATTGGCGAGCAAAGACTCCGTAGAAAAGACAATCGCCGCATTAAAGGAACATAACGTCGAAGCCGAAGTCGTGAAGTCGGGCACCGAGGCGCTGGAGCGGATAAAAGCGCTCGTCCCGAGCGGCGTATCGGTCATGAATGGTGCATCCACGACGCTCGATCAGATAGGCTACGTAGAATATCTCAAAAGCGGAAAACATCCCTGGAAGAATCTTCACGTGATAATCCTCGAGGAAAAAGATCCTGCTAAACAAGCGCAGCTGCGCAGAGAGGCACTCATCTCCGATTATTATCTCGGGAGCGTCCATGCGCTTTCGGAGAGCGGCGAATTCATCGTCGCTTCCAACACAGGCAGCCAGCTTCCGCACCTGGTGTATTCCTCGCCGAATCTTGTCCTCGTGGTCAGTACCAAGAAAATAGTGCCGACATTGACTGAAGCGATGCGGAGGCTTGAGGAGCATGTAGTGCCTCTGGAAGACGCGCGCATGAAAAAAGTGTACGGACCTCAGTCAGGTACACGAGTCTCCAAGATATTCACCTTCAAATTCGAGCCGCAATTTACGCAGAGAAAGCTTAAGATGCTCCTCGTCGAAGAAGATCTCGGCTTCTAGGTATGAAAGCGCATCCCGAAACAACTATCGGCCACGTGCATCTGCACGTCGCCGACTTGGAGAGATCCCTCGGCTTCTATCGCGATATCTTGGGATTTGGGGTAACCGCTCGCTATGGAGATTCGGCAGTATTTCTCTCTGCCGGCGGCTATCATCATCACATCGGGCTGAATACTTGGGCGGGGAGAGGTGCGACGCCCGCGCCCAAAGGACACAGCGGGCTATATCATTTCGCGATACTTTTTCCTACACGAAAAGAACTCGCCAATGCCCTGAAGAGACTTGTCGAAGCAGGATATCCGATCACGGGATCGTCAGACCATGGCGTTTCCGAAGCGATATATCTCGATGACCCGGATGGTATCGGCGTCGAGCTTTATTGTGATAGACCGAAGAAAGATTGGCCCGTAGATAACGACGGCAAACTTGAGATGACGACGGTCGTGCTCGATATCGACGATCTCTTGGCGCAGGCAGATTAGGTCAAAATGCTATTGTAGGCGGATGGAATTTCGCGCTGATGTAACACTGCCTGAAGCAAGAAAGATCCAGGAAGAGCTTCGCTCAAGCGTGCGGCTGGAGGAATTTACTGGCAAATTGAATTACATCGCCGGTGTCGACATCTCTTCAAACAGATTTTCGAATATTCTCTACGCGGGATGGGTGATACTGACATACCCTGGACTCGAGATAGTCGAACGCGCACTGGCACAGACTGAGACAAACTTCCCATACGTTCCGGGATTCCTTTCGTTCCGGGAGATACCGGCTCTTTTAGAGGCGCATAAGAAACTGAAGACAAAGCCCGATGTGACCATGGTCGACGGGCAAGGCATTGCGCATCCTAGGCGCATGGGAATAGCGGCGCATCTGGGGCTTGTGCTCGACATGCCTACGATAGGCTGCGGCAAAAGCCTTCTCTATGGTGTTGGCGACGAGCCGGGTGCAGAAGCAGGCAGCGTTTCATACCTTCACGATCCGAAAGATCGGACGACTATCGGTGCATATCTGCGTACGAAAGACCGTGCGAATCCCGTCATCATTTCTCCGGGACATAAGATAACGCTGGAGCAGTCGCTTGAGATCGCGCGAGTCTGTGTCCGCGGTTATCGCATACCCGAGCCGACGCGAAGAGCGCATGAGGTAGTAAATATGTTCCGCCGAGGTGAGATAGGAGCATGATCTCCTGCTCCTAGGAATTCATCATTTCTTTATCGGGACAATATAGTTTTCAGCTATGACCGAGATAATTACCGATATACCCACCGTAGAACTGAACACAGGCGTACAGGTGCCCATTGTGGGTCTCGGGACATGGAATCTCGAAGGTAGTGCCGAGGCGGCGACCTTGGCAGCGCTTGGAGCCGGATATCGGCATATCGATACTGCAAAGATATATGGCACAGAGAAAGAGATAGGTCGTGCACTGAAAAAGTCCGACGTCCCGCGGGAAGATATATTCATAACTACGAAACTCTGGACAAGCGACCAGGGATACGACCGCACCATGACCGCGATAGAGGACTCATTGTCGAAGCTCGATATGGACTTCGTGGATCTCTATCTCATTCACTGGCCTACCGACGATGACGAATTGCGCATAGAGACATGGAAAGCGATGGAAGATATCTATAACGACGGTAAGGCGAAAGCTATCGGCGTCTCCAATTACGAGCTGCATCATCTGCGGGAGATGGACAGCTACGCAGAGATAATGCCTGCGATGAATCAGATAGAAGTGCATCCTTTCTGGTATCGGAAAGATCTGGTGGATTATTGCCACACGCACGATATCGCCGTGACTAATTATTCACCACTGACACGTGCACATTATCTCAAAGAACAGGTCATAGCCGATATTGCGAAGAGACATAAGAAAACGCCGGCACAGGTGCTTTTGCGATGGGGCGTGCAGATGGGAGATGTGGTCATCCCGAAATCCGGTAATCCTAAGCATATACAGGAGAACATCGATATATTCGATTTCGAACTTACTCCGGCGGAGATGGAGCAGCTTTCTGCACTCAGTGATAATGAGTCGGTGATATAGCTGCTAGAATAAAGCGATGCCCAAACTGAACGTACTCATACTCAATGCTTCGCTTAAACATGCTCCGAATGTTTCTAATACCGAAGAAGTAGCGGAGATGTTGATTTCAGAAATGCGGAAGATCGCAGACATTACCGCCGAGAGTGTGCGGCTTGCCGACAAACGCATCCCCGTGGGACTTGGATTCAAAGAGAGCGAAGACGACGAATGGCCAAGTATCGTCGATAAGATAAAAACCGCGCACGTGGTGATTTTCGCGACCCCGATATGGTGGGGCGGTCGCTCGAGCCTGATGCAGCGGATGGTCGAGAGGATGGACGCTTTTGACGAAGAATTCATTGCAGGCGGCCGGAGCGCTTTGATGAACAAAGTCGCTGGCATCGTCATCACCGGCTCTGAAGACGGCGCACAGGCGGTGATGGCGGGACTTATGGAAGTGTTGTCTTTTATGAATTTCACACTCCCGCCGAACTGCTGTACATACTGGGTCGGTGAAGTGGGGCTCGACCCGAAAACCGACCGCGAACGCCGAATGAAAAATCCTGCGGTCCTACACATGGCGCAGAATACTGCGAAAAACCTCGTCTACTACGCCGAGCTTTTAAAGAATAATCCGCAAAAAGTGTGACCGATCCGATATTGATCCAGCGCATAGAAAATCTTTTCCTCCTCGGTCTAGCTCTGTGGGCATACAGCATGCTGCACGCGAGCTGGTGGTTCTTCGCAGTACTTGTTCTCCTGCCGGACCTATCGATGCTCGGCTATCTCAGAGACCCTAAAATCGGCGCATGGCTCTACAACCTGGGCCACATGTATTCGCTTCCCGTACTCGCCATACTGACCGGATATGGATTTAATCTGAGATTCGTATTAGGCTGCGGAATAATATGGTTCGCGCATATCGCGGCAGATCGCGTGCTTGGCTATGGGCTGAAGTTCCCTACGAATTTCAAGGATACGCATTTAGGACACCTCGGCGCAAAATAATATGCAACCAGAAGCCTTGAAATTCATAGAGACAGAGCCCGTATGCGTGCTGGCCATAGAAATGATGGACGGCTCGCCTCACGCAGCCACCGTGCATTTCGCGCATGCCGTTGAACCGTTGCGGTTCGTTTTCCTTACCGAAAGCAGATATCGGAAAGCCGAGCCGCTTTTCGGAAGGGATTCCTCACGAGCGAGCGTCGTCGTGGGTACCACGGAAAACAAGAGCAACATGGCTACGCTCCAGATGGATGGTATTGCCACGCGCCTTACTCCAGAAGACAAAGCGCTTCAAGAGGTCTATTTCGCAAAATTTCTTAAGAAGAGAGCAAAGTTTACGCCGCCGGACGATTTCTTCTTCAAATTCACGCCGACCTGGTGGCGCTTTACGGACTGGAGGGGAGCTGATGGTAAGAAAATATACACTTCGAACTGATATGGATATCAAGCGTCCCCAGCCGCACTTGCCGATCCCTGCAGATGCGAAGCTGGTCTTTAAAGGCACTATCTTTGACGTGTACGAATGGCAACAGGAAGTCTTTGACGGTTCGAAACACAAATACCAAATGCTCAAGCGTCCAGACACGGCGAGTGTCTTTCCTGTACTTCCGGATGGAAAAATACTCTTGATAAGACAAGAACAGCCCGGCACTAAGCCGTATATCAGTGCTCCCGGCGGAAGGATGGACCCGGGCGAAGAACCGCTCGCAGCGGCAAAGCGAGAGCTTTTGGAGGAAACGGGCTACGAAGCTTCTGAATGGTCGCTATGGAACGCGTGTCAGCCTGTGCACAAGATAGACTGGGCAGTATATATGTTCATTGCAAAAGGATTGAAGAAAGTCAGCGACATGCGCCTCGACGCGGGAGAGAAGATCGAACTGATGCCGGTCACCTTCGACGAGTTTCTCGAAGTCGGGATTCAGAAAGAATTCTCAGAACAAGAAATAGTTCCGCTCATCTATCAAGCGCGGGGCGATACCGCGAAAAAGGAAGAGCTGCGTAAACTATTCTCGCTGAACTAAAAAAGGATCCAACATGTCGAAGGTAAGTCTCGGCAGTCTACGTATATGTGTATCCGGACCGTATTTCATCTGAAAGACTTTGTTAACGCCGCAGAAAAGCGCCTTTGACCAGTCGAAACCAATCTTGATAGCGGCTTCACGGACCTCTGCTTCGGATCTACCTTCCACTTCGACGAGAGGCTCCATAAAAGGCCAGGTGTCAATCGTTATTTCCACACCATCGAGTATCCAAAGTTCACGCATGGATTCTTGGTATGACTCTGGCGGGCAGCCAAGCTTCTGTAAGAACTCAACCGCGTTATCGAAACTATCCACCACGAGCATCAGTTCTTTTTGATCCTGGATCTCAGTGCCCTGATGCGACTTATAGCTCATAGTTATCTTGTCGCCTTTGTCCCGCACGCGCACCCATGTGCCTTTGGCCTTAGCTTCTGGAGGCAGATCCAGCACCCAGCGTTTTTGCATGAACTCTGGACGCTTGAGTGTCGCACCCGCGGCCTTGAGTCGAGCCCGCATCTCGTCCTTGTCCACGTCCAAGAACTTGGCTTCGTACTCGGTTTCCATGCCCGGCATTGTAGCAGTTATTTTTCCGTATATAGTTCTCATATGGCAAACATCGCCTTCGTCGACGACCAAGACAATGTGATCGGTGCGGGGACGCAAGAAGAGGCAAGAGAAAATGGCATCCGACATAGAGTGTCGCGCATAATCCTGGTCAATTCCAACGGCGAAGTGCTCCTTTCGAGAAGAGCAGCACATCTTAGTTCCAATCCTGGACTGTGGAGCGTCTCCGCGGCAGGACATGTTGATGAAGGCGAGACATACGAATATGCCGCGCTCCGGGAGATGGAAGAAGAGATAGGGGTAAAAGATGTGCCGCTGACCGAAATCGGCTATTTCTATTCTGAAGGCAATTCGCAAAACGGAGCGAAACAATTCGCTCGGATATACAAAGGCATATACGACGGAGAAGTACATCCCAATCCTGAAGAGGTTTGGGAAGTGAAATGGGTTTCTAGATCCGAACTGGATACGCTGATCGCTGAGAAGTCAGCGGAATTCACTGGCGGCGGGATGCGCACTCTCAAATTCGTCCGGAAGTTGTTGTAAAGCCAAGCTAAGGCATTACAGGCGTCGCTATCCCCATACCGACTCCGCATCATTAAAGCTGTTGCTACACTTCGAGTACGACTCTTCTCGATGCTGCTTTGATGATGAAAAACCTATCGATCAGATACAAGATGATGCTCGTCGTGGCGGTCACGATAGTGATCTTTGCGGCGGTCCTCTATGGAGTATCCTCAGCGGTCCTTACTCCGAGCTATACGAGCATCGAAGACGCTGAAATGAACAAGGATCTCCAAAGGGCCAATGACGCGCTGGAGAACATCCTGGTTCAGCTCGGACGCTCAGTATCCGACTGGGCGATATGGGACGATACGTATAATTTCGTCGTTACTAAAGATCCGAAATTCATCGAAGACGACCTGCAGGCGAGCAACCTCGTGCACCTGAACATAAATGCGATGGTGTATACCGATGCGAATAACGATATCGCGTTCATCCGGACGGTCGACCTGAAAAGCCAAGCGGATACTAGTACGGCAAACCTCGCCCGATACATAGAGGAGCACAAAGACCTTGTGACGCAAAAAAGCATGAAGGGCGAGATGCACGGAATATTACCGACACCAGACGGGCCGCTCATCTTCGTATCGCAGCCGCTACTCACGAGTCTGGGCACAGGCCCCATACACGGGAGCCTCATATTTGCAAAATACCTTAACGACGACTTGAGCGACCAGATAGCGAAACTTACGCACCTTACGATAAAGATGTTTCCATATGACGAGGCATCCTCTCCGGCTGATGTCATCCGGGCAAAAAAAGAATTCTCCGACAGCAAGGACACCTTTATCGTCGCGGATTCCGCCGACTCTGTCTCCGGATACAAACTGCTGCGCGATTTCTACGGCAAGCCTATCCTGATCATGGAGGTCGAGAAGTCGCGAGACGTATATCAGCAGGGTCACTTCGTCTTTACGTTCTTTTCCTTCGTCGCTACGGCTCTCATCTCTGCCCTCGGGCTCGTGCTCGTCTTGCTGCTGGAGTATTTCGTCGTGTCGCGTTTCACTAAGCTCGCTGGTCAGGTGAAGGATATAGGGGAGAAACACGACCTATCGCTGCGCATCGAAGGGCAAGCAGCCGATGAAGTCGGAGTCCTCGCAGCGGCCATCAACGGCATGCTAGATAAGATAGCCCTTTCGGAAAACATCGAACGGAAATCGAATGAAGAAGCGCTATCAGCTGCCAGGGAAATACAGATGCGCAACGAAGAACTCGAGAAGATGAACAAGCTCATGATAGACAGAGAGTACAAGCTGATAGAGCTAAAAGCAGAGAATGAAAAGCTCAAGGGGATGAAAGCTGCGTCTTAGGAGAGCTAATTCGGAAAAGTAGCGCGAGATTCATATTTATGGCACAATAAGACCACTGAGGCCGGAGGGCCTTATTTTTATGGAAATCAGGAATATCGCCATCATCGCGCACGTTGACCACGGTAAGACCACTCTTACTGATGCGATACTGCGCCAGACCGGAGCCGCAGAGGCGGGTGTTTCCATGGACTCCAACAAGCTCGAGCAGGAGCGCGGCATCACCATCTACGCCAAGAACGCCGCGGTCATGTACAAAGGCACCAAGATCAACATCGTCGACACTCCCGGCCACGCCGACTTCGGCTCGGAAGTCGAACGCGTGCTTCGCTCTATAGATAGCGTGCTCCTCGTCGTAGACGCACAGGAGGGTCCGATGCCGCAGACACGTTTCGTACTAAAAAAGTCTCTTGAGCTCGGTCTCAAGCCTATAGTGGTCATCAACAAGATAGACAAGCCCGCGGCAGATCCAGCACGCGCAGAGACGCAGGTATTTGAGCTTTTCATAGAGCTAGGTGCGAACGACGCGCAGGCAGACTTTCCAATCGTCTACGCGATAGGCAAGCTCGGTATCGCCAAGAACAAACTCACCGACGAGTCGAGCGACCTCACGCCGCTTCTCGACACCATTCTAGAAAAAGTTCCTGTCGCGTCTGACAAGCCTGCAGATGTCCCTGCACGAGCACAGCCTTTCAACCTCGCCTACGACAACTTCCTCGGCCGCATGGCGGTCGTCCGTGTCTACGAAGGTACGCTCAAAACCGGTTCGACTATTTTTGTAAAAAAGCCGACGACAGAGCCGCGCACCGCGAAGATCACCAAGATGTTTACGTTTGAAGGCCTGAAACGCGTCGAAGCGACAGAAGTGACTCCTGGCGACATCGCACTCATAGCAGGTATTGCCGACGTAGAAATCGGTGAGACCATTTCGACTGATACGAGCGCTGAAGCGCTTCCGGTCATCGCTGTAGACGAGCCGACCATCACCTTGAACTTCCTGGTCAACAACTCTCCGTTTGGCGGAAGAGAAGGAAAATTCGTCACATCACGACAGCTGCGCGACCGACTTGAGCGCGAGCTCGAGATAAATGTCGGACTCCGCGTCGACTTTGCTAGCGGCGACACTTTCAAGGTGTCAGGTCGTGGCGAGCTACACGTAGCGATTCTTTTGGAAAACATGCGCCGTGAAGGTTACGAAATGCAGGTCTCACAGCCGCAAGTTATCTTCCGCGAAGAAAACGGTGTCAAAGTCGAGCCTTTCGAAGAAGTCATCGTAGACACGCCAAGTGAGTACCAAGGTCCTGTTATCGAAAAGCTTGGTCAGCGCGGCTTCGTTATGTCGAACCTCGTCCCGCACGAAGGCACTGTACGCATGACCTTTGAAGGTCCGACCCGCGGACTTTTAGGATACAGAAACCAGTTCGTTATCGACACGAAAGGCGAGGGCATCATGTCTTCGCGTGTCATCGGCTTCAAACATTTCAGCGGCACCATTCAGAAGCGCGCTACCGGTTCAATGGCGTCAATGGCATCCGGTAAAGCGCTCGGCTACTCGCTCTGGAATCTCCAGGAACGCGGCACTCTCTACATTCCGGCAGGTACGGAAGTCTATGAAGGCATGGTCATCGGCAATACTTCCAAAGGCGATGACATGGCCGTGAACCCGACCAAAAACAAGAACCTCACCAACGTCCGCTCATCCTCATCCGATGAAGCGCTTCTCCTGACACCGCCGGTAGTCCTTACCATCGAGCGTGGTCTTGAAATAATGAACGAAGACGAATATCTTGAAATTACGCCGCTTAGCGTACGTCTGCGCAAGATGTATCTTACGGAGACAGAAAGAGCCAAGGCCAAACGGCAGGGCTAGAAGTAACCGAGTGGTGCTCGTTGCGTGTGGCGAGGCCAATTTTAACCCTTTACAATACACGCTTTGTGTGTTTTTATGCGTACTGGGATTCATCAGGAGGTGGAGATGAACGTGTCAAAAATAGTAGATTCTGAACTTCTCAGCGCTATCGGCATCGTCATCATGTTCTTCGGGGCGGTCATGCTGCTGCGCAACTGGGAATATGTCCGCAATGCCATAGCGCGCAAGATGGGCTGGCGGCTCAAATGTACCGTATACATGAACGCCACAACTGCCGATCATTTCCGAAAAGTCATCGAAATGCATCAGCAGATCTTTGAGCGAAAGCTCGACGACGGCGAGATGATGGCGTTAGGGATCGCCTATGCATACTGCATCTTCGACGCTCATCTGAAAGGGGGCGCCACCTTGATTCGGGACAAGGACGGAGCCTTTGAAGAAATCGACGACGGTCTCGTCAGAAAAGAAGTGGCGGCATAGTACCAATGTTTCAGCCCGCGGGAGCCATCTCCTAGCGGGCTGGCTTCATTTTTGACATATATCATAGTACTATCCGCCCATGGCGGTGCGCATAGGGGTCCACAAGACTGTCCCCGATTCACGGGCGTCCGTAAAACGCGCGCAATTTAAAGCGCTCGGCGCAAAATCACTCAAGAATGTCGCGATAGAAGACGTCTATATCGTCGACGCCGAGCTTTCACTCGAAGACCAGAAAAAAGTAGCAGAGGCGCTCATGAACCCTATCGTCGAAGAGGCGCTTTTAAACGCCGCGTGGTCGCCGGAGAAATTCTCGCATGCGATAGAGATAGGTTTTCATCCGGGTGTTACTGACAACGTCGGCAACACCTGCCGCGAGATGATAGAAGACCTCGTCGACTTCACTTTCAAAGAAGGCGATGCGGTCTATTCGAGCAAAGTATATTTCTTGGAAAGCGTCACTGATACAGAGGCCAAGGTAATTGCGGACTCGCTTCACAATCCTCTGATAGAGCGAGCCACCATCAAGACCCGGCAGGAGTTCGTCGACAGTAACGGCTTTGGCTCGTTGGTCCCTAAAGTAAAGCTGCCTGAAGCCGAAGATACTCTCGAAGTGGACCTGGAAGTTCCGGACGAAGAGCTTATCGCGATAGGAAAACAAGGAATAGTCGGACTTGACGGAAAACGCCGCGGACCGCTGGCACTCGACCTTTCCTACATGAAAGCTATCCGTAGTTATTTCCGCAAACAGAAAAGAAAGCCGACTGATATCGAGATAGAGACACTCGCGCAGACATGGTCCGAGCATTGCAAGCACACCATCCTCTCCAGCCCGCTCGACGAAGTACGAGAGGGGCTTTTCAAGAAATATATCCGGGGTGCCACCGAGACAGTACGCAGGAAGAAGGGTAAAGACGATATCTGCGTCTCGGTATTCAAAGACAACTCCGGCGCAATAGCTTTCGACGACGAGTATCTGGTCACACACAAGGTCGAGACGCATAATTCGCCTTCTGCACTCGATCCTTTCGGTGGCGCTATCACCGGCATCGTCGGCGTAAACCGAGACGCTCTCGGTTTCGGGTTAGGAGCGAAGCCCATAGGCAACACGTATGGATTCTGCCTGGCCGATCCTCGCGACGACAGGGAATTCTGGCGGGACAAGGACAGGTCGCAGAAGATGCTTTCGGCACGCCGCATCATGGATGGCGTCATCGAAGGCGTGCGTGCCGGCGGCAATCAGTCCGGAATACCGACGCCGCACGGGTTTCTTTCTTTTGACGCTCGTTTCCGTGGTAAGCCGCTGGTCTTCGTCGGCACCCTCGGTCTCATTCCCCGGAAGAAAGACGATAGAAAACTATACGAAAAGAAAGCGCGCTCCGGCGACTACATCGTTATGCTCGGCGGACGCGTCGGACAAGACGGAATACATGGCGCGACATTCTCATCTGAGGCGATAGACGCGGGTTCTCCTGCAACTGCCGTGCAGATTGGCGACCCTATAACGCAAAAGAAATTCTCAGACGCGCTCACACGCGAAGCGAGAGATCTCGACCTTTACTCCAGCATCACCGATGACGGAGCTGGTGGGCTTTCGAGCTCAGTCGGCGAGATGGCGAAAGAAAGCGGCGGTTGCATCGTGAACCTCGACCGTGTGCCGATAAAATACCCAGGCCTTTCGGCGTGGCAGATATGGATATCGGAATCTCAGGAGCGCATGACGCTCGCGGTCCCGCCCCAGAAATGGCAGAAGTTCAATGCCTTGATGAAAAAACGCGGCGTCGAAGCGACGATAGTCGGGAAATTCACCGACTCCGGCCGATGCTTTGTTACCCACGACGGGAAACCCGTCGTCGACATCAAGCTTAACTTCCTGCATGACGGCCTTCCAGTCCGTGAGCTGCACTCGAAAAAGCCAACGCGGCTCACTGCCAAACAAGTCCCCGAATCCAGAGACACAAAGAAAGACATCCTTGAGATTCTGGAACGTCCTGGTATCGCAAGCAGAGAATTCATCGCCAATCAGTACGATCACGAAGTGCAGGCAACATCTGTCGTGAAGCCTCTGCAGGGTCGCGGACGGGTAGACGGTGACGCGGCCGTACTGCGGCCGGTACTTTCCTCGAAAAAAGGTGTCGTCATCTCAGATGCTCTCTATCCGACATACTCTGACCTCGATACCTACGCGATGGCATCCGCTGGGATAGATGCAGCCGTGCGCGCAGCCGTCGCTGCAGGAGCTCCGCCGGAGAAGATAGCGCTTCTGGATAATTTCTGCTGGTGTTCGTCTTTTGATCCGTATCGTTTGTACGAACTGAAGCTGGCAGCGAAAGCTTGCTACGACGTGGCGGTCGCGTACGAGGCGCCTTTCGTTTCAGGAAAAGACAGCATGTTCAACGACTTCAAGGGATATGACGAGAAGGGACCAGTTGCGATATCAGTGCCGCCGACGCTTTTGGCCACCGCCATCGCGGTCATCGACGATGTACACGAGTCAGTGACCATCGATTTCAAATCTGCCGGTGACGTTATCTATCTTCTCGGTGAAACGAACGACGAACTCGGCGGCAGCGAATACGCTCAGATGCGCGCTGAACGTGAAAGCGCCGTATATGGCGGCAATGTTCCACGCGTTTCTACCGCCACTAATATGAAGATCTATCAGGCTTTCTATCAGGCAAACAAAAAAGGACTCGTCACTTCCGCGATATCCGTAGGACGAGGCGGGCTCTCGGTCGCTCTATCTCGCGCGGGGATGGCAGGCATGCTCGGCTCGTCGGTAGATATCGCAGAACTTCCTGGCAAAGCCAAGACGCTGACGCAAAAACTCTTCTCAGAAAGCCAGGGACGGATTATGGCGACGGTGTCTTCCGGGAAAGCTGCGGCATTTGAAAAGGCTATGGCAGGAGTGGCATTCAAAAGACTCGGCACCGTGACCGCTAAAAAGACTCTCGAAATACGCGACGGGAAGGGTGTAAGCGTCAGCCTGCCTCAGATGCTCAAGTCTTATCGGCGAACTTTCGAAGGATTCTGATATGAAACCACGCGCTATCATCTTTTCCGGATACGGACTCAACTGCGAAGAAGAAACGAAATTCGCATTCGATAGGGCGGGCGCTGATGCTGACATCGTCCACATCAACGACTTGATAGAAGATCCGTCGAAGCTTCTCGAGTATCAGATAGCGGCGATGCCGGGAGGATTTTCCTACGGCGACGACCTCGGAAGCGGGCGCGCATACGGACTGCGGCTGAAAAATCACCTCGGAAAAGAGCTCAACAAATTCCTTGCGCGCGACACTCTGATGATAGGCATCTGCAACGGATTCCAGATTCTGGTGAGCTCCGGCATATTGCCTGGCGCGCTTCTCGAAAACAGTGGTGCGCGCTATATCGACCGATGGGTAGACGTGCGCGTGACTGGCGAGAGCCCGTGGCTGATGGGCATAGAATCACTGACCTTGCCCATCGCGCACGGCGAAGGACGATATTATCTGCCGCCAAAAGAATTCAAGAGCTTGAAGGCTGAGGGCAGGGTGGCACTCAAGTACGAGCGCGGCGAGATAGGCAAGTTCTTCGACCTGCCAGCAAATCCTAACGGTGCACAAGAAGCGACCGCGGGAATAACCGGCTACGACGGCCGCGTACTGGGCCTCATGCCGCATCCCGAGCGAGCACAATTCTTCACGCAGCTTCCGCACTGGCAGAACCTGCGCGATAGATACTCCAGGACAGGCAAAGAGATCCCGACTGACGGACCTGGTATAGCCGTCTTCAAGAACGCGGTGCGGTACTTTGCGTAATACGCGGGCCTTGTTAGCATCACGGGGCAACCGAACAAAGGAGAGGACGGATGCGTCAATTGCAAGAAATGACCGCGGCTGTCTTCGATTTCGATAAGACGGTTGCAGAGACGTTCCGGCCAAGTCCCAACGGGCTCGGCACGGAAGAAGCGTACGCCCTGGCCGTTTCGATGGTCCTGGGGAAACATGGAGAACAGGTGTATCGGGGACAAGGTCTCGGAAATCGGGCTCCGACTGAGCTCGTGCGGGATATCTTGAAAGCCGGCTCGATGCCCGACATGCTCTCGTGTGCGCAAATGTACCTTGAGATGAATGCTGCGATCCTCGATGGACTCGTTCCGCCGGGGAAAGGTATGCCGCTCGTATGGTCTGAAGAGAAGCAGGTCGAAGTCATCGGAGAATTGCTCACACGGGCGAAACTCATGGTGCTTGTAGACGAGCTTTCTCATCACCCTGACGGCAGCATCTGGCCTGAGCCATGTTCCGGTGTCCTGGAGTTCATGCGTGAACTTCAGAAGCGCGGCATCGCGACCGCGATACTCTCTTCCGGGCATGAGCTTTTCATCACGAGAGCGTTCGAGCTTTGGGGAGCAGAAGCGCCGCTGATGCTTACCGATGACGACGTGCGCGGTCTCACGTCGGTAAGTCTGAACGAAAAGATGAAACCTCACCCGTTTCTCTTCGAGCTGCTCATCAGGAAGTGGCAGGATGTCCAGTCGTGGGCACACGAACCAGCGCATCGTCGCAGATTCTTCTATTTCGGTGACGACATCGTCAAAGATGGACGACTGGCAGCGAGTGCAGGCCTTCGGTTCGGCCTGTACGATCCGGAAAGCACGGTCACTGCCGAAATGCCGACGGATCAGTTCCGCTTTGCAGATTGGCGAGATCTGACGAAAGCTATGCAAGCGACCTAGCGGCCGCTTGCGATCAACCTACAAGGGGCGTTCGCACGCCCCTTTTGTTATGTGCTACAGTAGCCGCGATGGATGCAACGAGGCCTAGGGTCGGCATGGGAGTCCTAATCTTGAAGGATGGGAAAGTACTCATGTCTTTGCGGAAGAATTCGCACGGTGCCGGCGGATACCAGTTTCCTGGCGGTCATCTCGAAAACATGGAAAGCTTCGAGGAGTGTGCGAAACGGGAGACTATGGAAGAAACCGGTCTCGAGATCGAGAATGTGCGCTTCCAGCTCCTCTCCAACGTAAAGACATTCGCACCGAAGCACTACGTGCATATCGGCGTCACTGCCGACTGGAAGAGTGGAGAGGCGCAGCAGCTGGAACCAGAAAAAAACGGTCCATGGCAATGGTACTCGCTGAGCGACCTGCCTCAGCCGCTTCTTGTCGCCGCAGAGCTTCACTTTGAATCCCTCAGGAATGGGAAGGTATATTTCGATAACGTCACATGAAAACCATCGGCATAGCAGGCGGGGGTCAGCTTGGCCGGATGCTTACGGAAGCTGCTCACACGCTCGGATACAGAGTCATCGTCCTCGACCCGACTCCGAACTCTCCTGCCGGGCTGGTCGCAGATGAGCATATCGTCGGAGACTACAAAGACGAGAAGAAGATGCTCGAGCTCGCTGCAAAGTCTGATGTCGTTACCTACGAGATAGAATCAGTGAACGCGAAGGCGCTCGAAGGATTAGCCGCAAAGGGGAAGAAGGTCGACCCCGTACCGCAGACACTTTCGATAATCAAAGACAAGCTCGTACAGAAGGCTTTTTTGGCCGAGCATGGTATACCGGTCGCGGATTTCGTCGATGTGCACGATGAAAGGACCGGAAAAGATGCAGGAGAATTGCTCGGGTACCCGTATGTACTAAAGGCGCGAAGCGGGGGCTTCGATGGCCGCGGGAATTTCCTTGTGCGCCGCAGCGCGGATATTAAAAAAGGTTTGGAGAAAGTCGGCATGCATTCGTACGCTGAGCGATTTGTACCATTTACCAAAGAGCTTGCAGTCGTCGCAGCGAGGACCGCGGATGATAAGGTCGCTGTCTTTCCGCTCGTCGAAACGATGCATAAGGATCATATCTGCCACACGACACTCGCTCCTGCGCCTGTCTCAGAAAATATCGCCAAGAAAGCTCATGCACTCGCAAAAAAGGTCCTAAAGACCTTTGAAGGTGCGGGTGTATTCGGAATAGAGATGTTCCTGGTAAAAGACGATGTGTTGATAAACGAGATAGCGCCCCGCGTGCACAACAGCGGGCATTGGACCATCGAAGGCGCCAAAACGAGCCAGTTCGAGCAGCACATCCGGGCGATCACCGGGATGAAGCTCGGAAGCGTGAGGGCGAAGCATCCGGCAGTCGTAATGATCAATATCTTGGGTGGGCGCAACGGCCCGGCGAAGCCGTACGGCGTCATGAAGGCCGAAGAAATACAAGGTGTGAAAGTCCACATCTACGGTAAAATGGAAACTCGCAAACAGCGTAAGATGGGACATCTGACCGCAGTCGCGAAGACTTTGAAACAAGCAAAAGCAAAAGCTGAAAAAGCGAGAAAACTAATTTCAATATGAAAAAACCGGTCGTCGGCATAATCATGGGTTCGGATTCTGACCTGCCGGTCATGAAAGCTGCGGCAGAAATGCTCGACTTGTTCGAGATATCGTATGAGCTCACTATCGTCTCTGCGCACCGGACACCGAACAGGCTCGTTGAGTATTCAGAAGGTGCGGAAAAAGCCGGGATAAAAGTCATCATCGCCGGCGCAGGCGGCTCTGCGCACCTTCCTGGCATGTGTGCAGCGCACACGACGCTTCCGGTCATCGGTGTCCCGGTGGAAAGCAAAGCGTTGCAAGGGCTGGATTCACTTCTCTCTATCGTACAGATGCCGCCGGGAGTACCGGTCGCCACGGTCGCGATAAACGGTGCGAAGAATGCGGGGATACTTGCGGCAGAGATCATCGCGCTCAACGACGCAAAGGTGAAAAAGAAAGTCGCAGAATACAAGAAGACGATGCGAAAAGAAGTCGAAGCGAAAGCTGAGAGGCTGGCACAGACTGGATTCCAGAAATATCTAAACGGAACAGGGCCGCTATGACGACCAGAGAAAAAAGCGCGTACGCGAAAGCCGGCGTGGACTACACGGTCATGGAGCCTTTCAAGCAGGCGATGATAGCTGCAGGCAAGCGCACCGTAAAGTTCCCGAACAAACGTGACGTCTACATAAACACTGACGTGCTTCATTCGCACGGCGGAGTCTTTGAATACCGCGGCAGACTCAAACACATGTGGTGCAACACCGAAGAAGGCCTGGGAAACAAGAATTGGATAGCAGAGTGGATGTACCAGAACGCAGGCACCGGGAAGACCTATTACGAAGGCATCGGCATCGATACTGCTCTCATGGCGATAAACGACGTGATAGCGCAGGGTGCGATGCCCGTAGTTTTTACCGACGAGGTCGCGGTCGGCGACGCCGCTTGGTTTGGAGATGCAAAACGCGCTGCGGCTCTCGCAGAGAGCTTTTATCAGGTCTGCAAGGAAACCGGTGTCGCTTTGCCTGCCGGAGAATCTCCTGCACTGAAATACCTGATGAAATCCGAGCCGCCTGTCAAAAGCGCTCCATCTCTTTCCGGATGCGTTACGGGAATCATCGCGCCCAAGAGTGACCTGATAACCGGGAAAGATCTGAAGCCGGGCGATCACATCATCGCGGTAGCTTCTTCCGGCATACACGCTAACGGCATCTCGCTCGTTATCAAGCACGCGCTCGAACTCAAAGAACAATTCCTCACAAAGCTTCCGACTGGAAAGACACTCGGTGAAGAAGCCCTGATACCGACACGCTCATACGTAGCTCTGATAGAAACACTCTTGAAGAATCAGGTTAATATCCACGCGCTTCTCCCGGGTACCGGCGATGGTGTCGGAAAATTAGCATTCGACAAGCGACCGTTTACCTATCGCATACATACCTGGTCGGAAGTACCGCCGCTTTTCAGATATTTCCGCGAAGTGCTCGGACTCTCTCTCATGGATTCTCTCAAGACCTTCAACTGGGGAGCGGGTTACTATGTCTTCGTAGCTGAGAAAGATGTCGAAACCGTATTGAAGCTCGGGAAAAAAGCTGGATACAAGCTCTGGGATGCCGGCGTCGTGGAGAAAGGCGAGAGAAAGGTTGTCTTTGAACCAGAAAACATCGTGTTGCCACCGCCAGGAGAATGATATGCAAAGCATCCTCCGCGAAACAGACTTCAAATGGCTTGGCCCGAAGAAGATCGGCAAGGTCCGCGACATATACGAGCACGACGGGAAGCTCGTGCTTGTCTCGACCGACCGGCATTCTTCTTTTGACCGCATCATCGCGCATATACCGCGCAAAGGCGAGATACTGAACCGCATCACGGCATTCTGGATGGAGAAGACCAAAGACATCGTGCCGAACCATTTTATCTCGATGCCGGACCCGAACGTCACCATCGCGAAGAAATGCAAACCGCTACCGGTAGAAGCAGTCGTCCGAGGATTCCTTACCGGTGTGACATCGACCTCGATATGGACTCACTATCAGGCTGGCAAGCGCGACTTCGGGAATTTCAAGCTGATGGATGGTATGCGCAAGAACCAGAGGCTCTTGCGCCCGGTCTTTACACCTTCGACGAAGGAAGACACGCACGACCGTACGATGACGCCGCAGGAAATGGTAAACGAGGGGATAATAGACCGTGTGACGATAGACACAGTGGAGCGTGTCGCGCTGCAGCTCTTTGAGCGAGGCCAGAAGATAGCCAAGAAACAGGGGCTCATACTCGTCGATACCAAATACGAATTCGGCATGGACGAAGCAGGAGAGCTGACTCTCATCGATGAGATCCATACGCCGGACTCTTCTCGCTGGTGGTATGCAGACTCGTACGAAGAAAAATTCCGGAACGGAGAAGAACCGACGTATTTCGATAAAGAATTTCTACGACTGTGGTTCATGCAGCATTCTGACCCATACAAAGACGAGGTCCTGCCGCGCGCTCCTCTAAAGCTTGTGAAAGAGCTCTCGTCGCGCTATCAGAAGATATACCGGGATATAACCGGAGAGAGCATCCGCCCGCTCAGAGCTCCTGTCTCAGCGCGGATCTCCAAGAACCTGAAAAAACATCTCGCCGCTTAATCTGCCCTTCATCGGCATAGCTACATACTGTTCACCAGGTCGACTTATAAGCCTGGTTTACGTGCGTATAGAAAAGACGCACGAACTTATGAGAGATTACAAGAGAGATGATGCCAGAAGGTTCGACGACATCCTGCATTTCAGAGAGCTGAAATCAGAGGATGGACGTGAACGAGCGGAGCGGGAAGAGGAATCTCTCGCGCAGATGCAATACTACTGGCAGCAGCAGTAACGAAATATAAAAAAGATATGAACGCTCAAGATGATCGCAACGACCGCAATCAGCAGAACAAAGACCAGAACATGAACGAAACGGAAAACCTCAACGACAGCAGGACTTCCGGGCGCCGAAACGAAGAGGCTTCCGACAGGTCAGACCAAGAGACGATGGGACAGGACGAATCTTAATCGCGAATGCTAGGATCAGGCACCGGCAAGGTGAATGATCACGTAGAGTACGGCGACTCCCAGGACGGTAGAGATGGTGGTCCAGCGTACCGGATGCGCATGATGAGACTCCGGAATAAGGTCGCTAGCTCCGATATACAGGAAGAAACCGGCAAAGAGTGCCAACAGGAGCGAAAGCTTATCTGCGGGCATCGTAAAGAAGAGGGTCGCTACGATGCCCGCTATCGGAGCGAGAGCATCAGCAATCAGCCAACGGAACGCAAGAGAGCGGTCTCCGTTGTTTTTTAATACGATACCGACGGTGTTGATACCGTCCGAAAAATCATGGGTAATGACTGCGGCGGTAACTATGAATCCTATGGCGGGCGATGCTTGGAAAGCGAGTCCTATCCCTAAGCCGTCGAGAAAGCTGTGGAAAGAAAGCGCGCTCGCTCCAAAATAGCCTCTCTGCAGATCGTCCTTATGATCATGCGAATGGCCATGCATGAGTATGGCTCGGTCTATCACGAGGTAGATTAGGAAGCCCAGCGCAGTGATACTGAGAATGGTCGAGATATCGAAATTCCCCGCAGAGAGTCGCGTTGCCTCAGGCATGAGGTCGAAAAAAGCTACGCCGACGACTGCGCCAGCGCTAAAACCCAATACCAGGTGAAGATGGTCACGCAAACGAAGCGCAAAAAAACCACCGAGAAGGGTTGCGGTGCATGTCGCGAGCCCGAGAAGGGCGAGAGTCAGCATTCCCGCAATCTTTACATGAGGGATATCGTCTTGCAAACCCGATGCGCGAACTGTGGACACTGGTCAGAGTCTCGGGTAGACGTGCTACGCTGAGTGGGTGAAAGGCATGGCCTATAGAATTCTTGCCGCTTCGGGTGCGACAGCAGCCCTTGCAGTCGGGGTCATGTTCGCTGCCGATAGCGAGGTTTTCAAGCCCTCGGAAATCACTTATGTATCTCCGCCCGATGCACCGTATGCGCAGCTTGCATCTGCGACAATGGGTATAGAGACTGTCGCTTCAGTGGCAACTACTTCCGCTGAAGAATCCTCTGCTTCGCCAACGTCCGATAATTCTACGCCTTCAACCTCGCCGCCTGCGACCGAGCCTGAGAAAGCTGCTCCAAAAATGACTTCTATTGAAGCTCCAAAGGCGGTAGTCGTACCGTTTACGGTCGTTTCCGGCGTGCAGCCGTCGCAATCTCTCGCACCATCTGGCGCAGGAGGCGTTCCTTTTACGAATTTCACGCTTACCGCCGGAGATGAGGACGTAATCGTGCATTCCGTGACGGTACGCGGCTTCGGAGTGGGTGACGTGCACGCGCTGGATTCGATATCTTTGAATGACGAGAATGGAGAAGATCTGAGCGATGCTCACTTCGGTACTAACAGCACTGCGATTTTCAAGGATGAGTTCGTGGTCCCTGCGCATACTTCAAAAGTGATGAGCATAGTCGGCAACATGGTGGATGATGTTTCTCCATATGAAGGACAGGCACCGCAGCTAGGAGTCATGGCCATCGATGCCTCCGCTCAACTCAGCGGGGCTCTGCCAGTCATCGGAACTGCCCAGACGATAAATAGTACGCTCACGATAGGTAGCGCTACTGCCGAACTCGGCGAATTCGACCCCGGCACGGATATAAATCGATATATCGGAGATCGGAACGTAAGATTCGCGGGCATTCGCGTCACGGCGAGTTCTCAGGAAGATCTGTCGCTGAGTTCGATCACGTGGCGGCAAGACGGCACTGCTGATTCATCTGACGTAACAAATATATCAACGTACGTAAACGGTTCAGCGCATCCGACAAAAATAGATGGACATGACTATACTGCGGCGTTTTCTCCAGCGATCGTCATTCCGAAAGGCACCAGTGTTCAGGTATATCTTGCCGGAGACATTACCTGGACCGGTGGAGCGCGGACGCTGAAATTCGACATCGACTCTTCAGACGGCATCGCGCTCACTGGAAATACCTACGGATACGGCGTCGGCATCGCGGCCGACAGTAATACATCTGATACAGGGAATTCCGTGTTCATCACGAGTGACGGAACACCAGACGGGGATGAAGGAACACCTTTCTATTCTGCTCCACTCGTAACCATAAACGGAGCGACGATGCAGACGATCGAGAAGGCCAACTAGCGAATCAGCAGATAAGCATCGCATCTCCGAAAGAAAAGAATCTGAAACCTTTTTGTGCAGCAAGTGCGTAAAGCTCGAGAAGCTTTTCTCTACCGATGAGTGCAGCCACAAGCATCATGAGGCTTGAGCGTGGCACGTGGAAATTCGTGATGAGCCCTGTTACGGCTTTAAACTCATAGCCTTCCTGGATAAAAAGACGAGTCGTACCGTTATTACCGGCAAAGGCGCTCTCTACTGCACGTAGTGCAGTGGTACCGACTGCGATGATGGGGCGACCGGCCCCTTTTGCTTTCTGAAGCTTTTCCATGGTCTCACTAGATATGTCGAAATGCTCCTCATGCAATTCTTTCTTGAGCAATGCCTCTTCTGTTAGCGGCATGAAAGTGCCGATATTTACGTGTAGAGTCACATGCGCAGTCTCGATGCCGGCACTTTCCAGGCTTTTGAACACTCGCTCGGTAAAATGCAGTGATGCCGTAGGCGCGGCGATGGAGCCGGCGTGTTTCGCGAAGACCGTCTGATATTTCTTGCGACGCTCGCTTTCTGTCAGAGGAGAGTTTTTTAAATAAGGCGGAAGCGGCGTGGTGCCCATGCGAAGCATTAACGGACGGATATCTTCAGTACCGTCGAGTCGTATCGAATACACGCTGCCTTCTTTATTAAGAATCGTACCGGTTATCTTTCCGGTAAAGGTTATCATCGAGTTGTCCGGCAAATACCGCTCACAAAGCGCCGTGATGACTTTTCCGCTGAAACTCGTACAGAGCAGTTCGATCCTTCCTCCTGTCGCGATACGCGCGGGAATCCTTGCAGGGATGACTTTGGTATCGTTGAAGACAAGCAGAGTATCTTTTGGTAGATATTTCGCGATATTGCGAAAGCTGTCAGTCTGTATGTCGCCGTCCATACGCGAATATATCAAGAGCTTCGACGAGTCTCTCGGCGAGGCAGGTTCAAGCGCTATCATCTCCTCAGTAAGAGGGTAGTCGTATTGCGCGAGGAGCGCCTCAAGCTCGCTCATAGATCGCCGGAAGCGATTCTTTCTCGAAGAGTTTTCGCAAGCGCATTGAAATAGAAGACGTTGTGCATCGTCGCGAGCTTCATCCCGGTAAGGTCGTGTGCTCGCAAAAGGTGCGAGATATAGGCAGTGGAATAATTCTTGCACACTTCGCATTTACACTTCGGATCCAGCGGCTTCTGCACGGCCATCATGCGAGGCTTCCTGAGGTCGATGCGGCCTTTGGAAGTGAAAACGGTAGCACGGCGAGCGTATTGCGTCGGGACGATACAGTCGAAAGTATCCGCGCCTGAGCGCATGGAATAAGCAAAATCTTCCGGATGGCCGATGCCGAGAAGATGGCGCGGTTTATTTTCTGGCAGGTTGTCAGTGACCGCTGAGACTATCTTTGCGAGAGATTTCTTGTCATAACCGAATTCTCCGCCGATGCCGAATCCATCGAAATCCATCGCGCCAATGACTTTGGCACTCTCTACGCGTAGCGGCTCGAACGCGCCACCTTGTACGATGCCGTAGAGCGCTTGTTTCTTATCGGTCTTGGCGTTCAGAGACTCCTGTGCCCAGCGATGTGTTTTTTCTAGTGACTTCAGCATGTATTCCTCGTTTGAAAGCGGCGAAGGACATTCGTCGAAAGCAAACATGATATCCGCGCCGAGGGCTTCCTGTATACGGATGGATTCCTTGGGGCTCAGGTACATTTCCTTGCCATCGATAGGCGAGCGGAAACGAACACCGTTTTCTTCTATCTTTACGGCGACAGGCTGAGCGTCTTCTTTGAGCGTGCGTTCTTGTTCTTTCTGCAGGACTTTGCCCATGCCATGGTCGAGGCCGAAACCAAGACTATAGACCTGGAAGCCGCCGCTATCGGTCATAAGCGGTTTCTTCCAATGCATGAATTTGTGAAGACCGCCGGCTTTTTTTACGAGTTTCTCGCCAGGAGTGAGATGCAGGTGATAGGTGTTGCAGATAAGAAGCTGCGCGCCGGCTTCGGCTACTTCGTCGCTATCTAGCGTCCGCACTGCCGCGCGCGTCGCGACAGGCACGAAAGTCGGCGTCTCTATATCGCCGTGCGGCGTAGAAATTACGCCGAGGCGCGCCCGGCTTTTCTTGGACTTCTTGAGGACTTTGAACTCCAACACCTGAGTACAATACGATAAAAAAGCCGCATAAGCCATGCATTTATTGATCTATTATTGACGATATAGATTATATAATGTATAATATATAAGGAATAAATCGTCACAAAAAATGCGTTAACTCAAGCATCAGCGGGTATGAGCGATGGCTTCCAGACCTGAGATCGAAGGAGACCCGGTTGCGATCTATACCGCGACCCGGCGCATTGCCGATCTGGCGTTTCAGTTTTACGATTCCACTGACACGTCGGAAGATAAATACTGGCTGACCGACCAGCGAGAGCAGAGCGTTAATCCACGCTTCTCTCAGACGACGGGCGGACTGTTCCTCTTCGTATACTTCGGTGCTCCGGGGAACCTGTGGACGCCCTGGGGCGAATGGAACTGTTGGGGCGGTAGCGGAGGCAATGGCGGAGGCGAACTCTGCAGCAACTCTCTCAAATCCTTTCTTGCCGCGATCGACTGTGTGGAACTTCATATTCCCGAAAAACAAACTCGGGAAGAGTGTTTCGGCCCGGTCTACGCCATCCGCAAGATCGGCGACATCGAGTTGCCGAAGCCGGAACTGCGACCGCGTCTCTCATATCTCGAATACGCCGACGCCAAGCACCAATGGGAAGAGCTGACGACACAGTACAAAGAAGAACAGTGATTCTGTCCTCGTGACGGAATAACCCTGTGACCAAAAGAGCTCCGAGCTTGATTGGCACGGGGTTCTTATTTTTTAATATTTTTGCCTTAGCAATCTATCAAGCTATCAGGTTGTCTAAATCGTGAAGCGGCGCAATTCACTTATGCTTCATTACTGCAGCGCTACAGTTTATCCATGATAACGAACATCAGCGCTCCGTTTGCGATCAATATATTCGCATTGATTGCATTTTTCGCACTCTCCGGATTCATTACGTCACGCATTCTCGCTGCCGCTCCGGAGATATCGATGTCATCGCATGCAGTAGAAGCCGCGCGAGCCGTCACTCAGGCGGATTATGCCGGTATCATCGCTTGGGTGACAGCAAAAGAAATAAAGATTACGGACAACTTCGGCGTCGCACGCGCTTTTGATATCAACGACAAGACGCATATCCTGATAAAGGGTTTTCCGGCAGATGCTGCGACGTACAAGGATCTTCGCGTGTTCGACCATGTACGTGTGACCGCGCTCAGTGACGGAAACAATAACCGTGCAGAGACCATACTCGTGCAGTAGCGGTCACAAACCTTGACAGACCGGTCAGTTTTACGATGCAACGCGCGGGATGATAACAAAGTGCTGGACGAGGTGTATCATCTTGCATATGAACGCCTTTGAAAACGCGATTACGCAATTAAAAAAAGCTGCCGCCGTCCGGAAAACTCCGGAAGAAGTGCTGGCGCGGCTCTCCAAGCCAGAAAGGGAATTAGTCATCTCTATACCAGTAAAGATGGACGACGGTTCGACGAAGTTCTTCGAAGGATACCGCGTGCAGTATTCCAGCCTCAGAGGGCCGTATAAAGGCGGCATCCGATATCATCCTCAGGCGGACATACACGAGGTTCGTGCACTCGCTTTCTGGATGTCTTTGAAATGCGCTGTTGCCGGGATCCCGATGGGCGGCGGCAAAGGCGGCATCACTGTCGACCCGCGCCAGCTTTCCAAAGCCGAGCTAGAAAGGCTTTCACGAGGCTGGGTGCGTCGCTTGTATCCGGTGATAGGTCCGAAACAAGACGTGCCAGCGCCCGACGTGAATACCAACGGCGAAATAATGACTTGGATGGTGGACGAATACGAGAAGCTGACAGGCGACAAGACGGGAGCGACATTTACCGGGAAGCCCGTAGGAAAAGGCGGCTCAGAAGGTAGAGAAGTCGCGACCGGACTCGGCGGGTTCTATGTCTTCGATGCTCTTCACAAAAAACTGAAGCTTCCGGAGCATTGCACCGTAGTCATCCAGGGCATGGGAAATGTCGGCGGAAACGCCGCAAAGATATTCGTAGAACATGGTCATACGGTACTTGCCATGTCCGACTCAAAAGGGGGCATATACCAGGAAGATGGCTTGGACCCGAAAGCAGTAGAAGCATACAAGAAAGAACATGGCACGCTCGAAGGCTATCCAGGCGCAAAGCAGATAAGTAATGCGAAGCTTCTTGAGCTGGAATGCGATGTCCTAGTCCCCGCAGCTCTCGAGAATCAGATCACCAAGACCAACGCCAAGAAGATAAAAGCCAAAGCAGTGCTCGAACTTGCGAACGGCCCGACGACTCCTGAAGCCGACGACATCCTTTTTGGAAAGGGTATATATGTCATACCAGACATCCTCGCGAATTCCGGAGGCGTCATCGTATCGACTTTCGAATGGGAGCAGAACCTGAAAGACGAACACTGGAGTGAAAAAGAAGTGCTGGAAAAACTGAAAGAACTCCTCGACAGAGAAAGTCAGAACGTATACGACAGGGGAGCGTCTTTGAAAACCGACCTCCGGCGCGGGGCTTTCGCACTTGCGCTTGAGCGTCTGGAAAGTGCGATATAATTTACCTATGCCACAGGAAGAAACCTTGAAACGTTTCGCTCCGTTGGTGCTTCGATTAGGGCTAGTGGGACTTTTTCTTTCTTTCGGTATCTGGCAGATACTTCAGCCGGACGCGTGGTTCTCATGGGTGCCACAATGGGTACCAGATATCACGCATATGAGCTTGCGTTTGATCGTGTTACTCAATGGCGGACTAGAAGTGGTACTCGGGACGTTATTGCTCCTCGGCATCTATGTGCGATGGGTCGCATTCATACTTGCACTTCATACCCTGTCTATCGCGTACGAAATAGGCTTTAACGACATCGGCATACGTGACGCGAGTCTCGCGATTTGCTGCATCGCGATAGCTTTATTTGGCAATGACGATTGGTCTTTGCAACGTAAGTTTTCATGAAGAACCGCGTCTATATCCACAGTCTTGCAGAAGTGCAAGGTTAGGATATGGTTTAGCAGTCATTAATCGTTATCTTTAGACAAAATATATGGGATTTATCGTTAAACTCGTTCTCGTTTTGGCGGTGGTCGCAGGAGGAGTCTGGGCATGGATGACTTTCCACCCGGCACCCGCTGCACAACCCGTCGCGCAGGAAGTACAAACTACTCCGCCACCAGCTCCACCTCCGCCACCACCGGGCCCGACTGACATGGTCTCGGCATCGGGTTCATCTGACGCTGACCTTCAGGGTGATCTGGGCACGCTCGACGGCCAGGTACAGTCCGCACAGACAGATTCAGCATCGGTCGATAGCAGTTTTAGCGATAAGCCGGTTCAGCAAACAGAATAACTATGAAATCTCTCAAGACATTTGCGGCAGCGGCTCTCATGCTTCTTGTCGCGACGCCAGTATCAGCACTCAACGTAAGCCTTACCGGCTCTGCGGATGCTAACGCAAGCACTTCCGTTGGAAGTGTCACCGTGAGCGCTGCCGTTCAGGCACGCATCACTAAAGGAAAAGACCGCGCAGACCAGGAGATTCAGCGCCGCATCACTGCGCTCAACGACCTCAACACCCGCATACAAGCCATGGTGCGTCTCACAGGAGCGAACAAATCTTCGCTTTCTTCGAGCATCGGCACGCAGATCTCGACCCTCAACGACCTGAAGGCGAAGATCGACGCAGACACCGATATCGACATCTTAAAGGCTGACATCAAATCCATAACTGATGCGTATAGGATATTTCTTCTCGTGATCCCGCAGGGTCGCATTACGGCGGCGTCAGACAGGGTCATGGACGTGGCTTCGGACCTGAGCGTGTTCTCCGGCAAGCTTTCTGCGCGTCTGAGCGCAGCAGAAAGCGCCGGCAAAGACGTAGCATCGCTCAAGACCACGCTCAACGACATGAATGCGAAAATAACCGACGCGAATACGCAGGCGAATGCCGCGATATCTCTCGTCGCCAATCTCACTCCAGACAACGGAGACCAGACGAAGGCTCAGGCGAACGCCGAAGCTCTTAAAAGCGCACGCGCCGACATCAAGGCCTCGGTCCAAGACCTGGTCGCTGCGAAACAAGACGCCCACTCGGTCGTCAAAGGTATCGTCGCGCTCCATCTCGACGCGAACGCATCAGCTTCTTCGACTACGCATTAAGAAAGACTTCCTGATCTGAGACAGATTGAAAAAGCGCCGAAAGGCGCTTTTTCAATACCATCTGCTATACTCACGACATGAAGTGGCCGGTTTTATTCATCGGCATTGTACTTGTCATCGCCGTCCTTGTATTCGCTATTTCTTACGGCATGCCGGGGACATCTGGCATGGGTGCGCCTACCGTCTCTACCAGCACAGAGATAATCACGTCCGTGGGATCTCTTCCGTATGCGGATAAAGAATATGAATTCACCATTCTCCATCCGGTGACAGTGCCGCCCGTAACGACAGGATTTGAAGGATTCTTGCCGGTAACTGCTGAGCCTGTCGTTGGATTTCATTTCCCCCAGAGCCTTTACCAAGGTACGAATCTAGTAGATGCGGGAGTATTCATCGGCGCTTCTCCTGAGATGAACAAAGTAAACGCCTGTCTTTCGACGGGGGAACAGGAAAAATCTCTTGGCACCAAAAATATCAATGGCGTAAATTTCCAGGTGTTTGCGTCTTCTGGGGTTGGAGCAGGGAATATCTATGATGAGGTGTCTTACCGTACAGTAAGAAGCGGCACTTGTTATGAGATCGTCGAGCTCCTGCACTCCGGGAATATCGGCAATTATCCGGCTGGCAGCGTAAAACAATACGACCATGACGCATTCAGGGCGATGCTCGATACGATGGTAGGTACTTTTGCATTTACTGCCGCCGAAGGGAGCGGTGTAGAAGGAAAAGTGACTACGACCTGTGCTACTGATGCTTCTGATACTGCATGTGCGCCGCAGGTGCGTACTATAGAGGCGTATCAGGGGGTCTCCGCCGTCGGTCTATTCAAGACAGCAGTAGACGGCACATTTCGCTCTATGCTTCCTCCAGGTCAATACGAACTGCGTGTAGATACCGCGAGTTCGACGCACTGTGCCTCTGTAGGAGTCGTCATCACCGACAAGAACTTCGTCACTACCGACATTTCCTGTGAAGCCGGCGTACAGGAATAGCAAAGTTCTCTTATCAAACCAGCGCAAGAGCGAAGCGGGATAGCTTGCGTTGCCGTTTCTCATCAAATGACATGCAGAGTGAGAATGACACAGCCGACGTAGCGAAGCGGGTCTAGGCATTTTTGCGAGCGCTCCGGGCCGCTCGGCCAAGTCTTACTCGCAAAAATGCCTAGACCCCGTAGCGGAGATTCTCGACAAATTCACCTGCAGCGAGTACTCTAAGCTCATATGGCACAAAAAACCGTTTACACTCCGTCTCCGGAAATCCTTAACAAATATGCCGACCTCATGGTCAACTTCGCTCTCGGTCAGGGCAAAGGCATCAAAAAAGGCGACGTCGTCCGCGTAAGCGGGAACGAGTCGTGCAAGCCGCTCTATATGGCAATCTGTAACGCCATAGTAAAAGCCGGCGGACATGTCCTCTCGCACTACGTACCGGACGAAGAGAACGGCGACATGCGCCGCAACACCTCGACCAGCCGCTACTTCTACGAGAAGGCTTCCAAAGAGCAGCTTGCGTTCTTCCCGGAAAAATATCTCCGCGGCGTGATAGATACGATGGACCATTCTCTCTATATCCTCGCCGACAAGGACATGCATCTCATGGATGGCATCGACGCGAAAAAGATAATGGCGCGTGGCCAGGCGATGAAGCCTTTTATGGACTGGCGCCGCAAGAAAGAGCACGAGGGCAAATTCAGCTGGACCATCTGCATGTACGGAACTCCGGCGATGGCCAAAGAAGCGGGACTCAGCGAAAAAGCCTACTGGGACCAGATCATCAAAGCCTGCTATCTCGACAAGAAAAATCCGATCGCAGAATGGAAGAAAGTCTACAAAGAGATAGAGATGTACAAGAACAAGCTCAATGCTCTCTCACCGAAAACTGACAAGCTTCACGCGACAGGCCCTGACATGGACCTCTGGGTAACTCTCGGCAAAGGCCGCAAATGGCTTGCAGGCCGCGGCGTCAACATGCCGTCATTCGAGATATTCACTTCGCCGGACTGGCGCGGTACCAACGGATGGATCCGCTTCAACCAGCCGCTCTATCGCTACGGCTCGAAAATAACCGGCATCCAGCTCTGGTTCAAAGACGGCCTCGTCGTGAAGTCGAGCGCCAAGACCAACGAAAAGCTGCTGAAGGCGATGATTGCTACCAAAAACGCCGACAAGATAGGCGAATACTCACTCACCGACGGCCGACATTCGCGAATCACGAAGTTCATGGCTGAGACGCTTTTCGATGAGAACATGGGCGGGGAATTCGGTAACACGCACCTAGCGCTCGGTATGGCATACCGTGACACCTACGACGGCAAGATCGCAGATATGTCCGAAGACGAATTCAAAGACCTTGGCTTCAACGACTCTTCAGTACATACCGACATCATCTCGACCACGAGACGCACCGTCACCGCACATCTCAAAGACGGCACCGAAAAAGTCATCTACAAAGACGGCCGCTTCGTGCTCTAAAACTGATGTACAACCACGAGCCGACAGACTACGAATGTGCGTACTGTTCGCTTCTCGCGGGAACGGAGACACAGTTCAACGCTAAGAGCGATATTTTCCTGGAAACCGATAAGGCCATCGCTTTTATTTCTCCTAAATGGTGGGTAAATAACCCAGGCAATGCGATCATCATCCCGCGTGAACATGTCGAGAACATTTACGACATATCGGACGATCTGCTCGTCGAAGTAAATCTCGTCGCAAAAAAAGCGGCGCTTGCGATGAGGCGGTCGTATGGATGCGATGGTATATCCTTCCGGCAGCACAATGAGCCTGCAGGAGGACAGCATATCTGGCATTTTCATCTGCATCTGTACCCACGTTGGGAAAACGACGGTCTCTATGAAAACGACGCTAAATGGCGTTATGTATCGGTAGCTGAACGGTTGCCCTATGCAAAAAAACTGAAAGATATCCTAGGTTCACCGTAAAATACCCATATGTGTCCTTTTTGCAACAATGAAGAGATGCGAGATAGGGAAATTGCGCGAGAAGAACTCGTCTGGGCATTTCCGACGAATATTCCGATCGTGCCGGGGCATACTCTCGTCGTTCCGGTACGGCACGTTGAGAAGTGGGAAGACATGACGGCGGCGGAGCAGGCCGCGATCCTGGGACTCTTCAAAAAAATCAAAACTGCTCTTACGAAGGTATTTGGCACGGACGGATTCAATGTAGCGTGGAACGAGGGAAAACTGGCTGGCCAATCAGTGCCTCATTTCCATCTGCATGTGCTTCCGCGGAAAGTTGGGGATACGGGCGTCACCGGATATGATCCCCGTAAATTCTTGTATCGTCCCGGAAGTCGCGAAGAATCTCCTGCTGAGGAGTTACGCTCCGTGGCTGATGCCATTAAGAGCGCGTTATGAAAACAGTTTATCTGGTACGGCATGGGGAGTCGACAGAAAATGTACGCAGCACGCCTGTATTTGTGGGCGGTGCAGCAGAACTTACAGACCTTGGACGAGAGCAGGCGCGACGCATCGCGGAACGTGCTCAGCGTCTGCCGATAGAAACGATAGTCGCGAGCCCGTACGTGCGTGCGAGAGATACAGCCGCTGTCATAGCAGAATCAACTGGTCTCGGCATCGTCGAATCGGAGCTTTTCATCGAGCACAAGGCACCGACTTCGTTCATAGGTCGTGAATGGAGTGACGAATTCCGTGCGGATTTCAAGAAATGGCAGAACGTGGCATATGTTGAAGGCGAGAAATACGAAGACGGTGACAATTTCGAAACCATGCGCGACCGTGCCTCCCGGGCACTCGATTTCTTACTTGAGAGGAAGGAGGAAAATATACTTGTCGTCACGCACGGGATGTTTACACGGGTAATGGTCGGGCTGGTGATGTTGCAGGAAGCATTTCTGCCGGAGGACCTCAAAAAGCTTGAACACACGCTTATAACCCGCAACACCGGGATTACCGTCATACGGCATGGCTCGGATGATTCCCGCAAGAATGCAAATGACTGGCACATGCTCACGTGGAACGACCATGCACATCTGGGATAGTTGATAGCGCGATTGACAACTTTTTACCGGTGGTAAAATTATCCGATGGCAAAGATAGGCAAGCGCGGCGATGGTAAACGAGAGGGGGCAATAAAGAAGCGCGCGCAGGTCTTCAGCGGACGCAACAAACGCTTCACGAAAGTCGACACGACGACCGGTAGGTTCGTCGATCAGATGGCTAAGAAGTGGAAAGCCTTTAAAGGAGTGAAGAAGAAGTAATTCACGCCAAATTCAGTATCTACCGGCAATACTTGTGAGGCAAGGACGCCATTATTCGCTAGCCGAAGATCGTATGTTGTTAACTATAGCTGCAGTGTTGGTAATACTTTGGTTCTTGGGAGTAGTAAGCGCGTATACTCTGGGAGGATTTATCCATCTTCTCCTTGTGCTTGCGGTCATCGCCGTGTTGATACGGCTTATCCGCGGCGAGAGTCCGATACTCTGAGGCTTTCCAGTCTTGCCCGTACCGCTACCCATATGAAGAACGCGCCGACCGCAAATCCTGCGATAACGTCGCTGAGGTAATGCACGCCCAGGTATAGACGGCTGAATCCCACGAGAAAGATAAGCAAAGGCAGGAGCGCTACCGCGATGCGATTCAGTCGGGTAGACGCGGAATTCAGCAGCAAGTATACGCAAAAACCATACAGTGCCATGGCGAGTCCCGCGTGTGCGCTTGGAAAGGAATAATACGCCCCTTCAGGATAGGCCTGAAACCACCACTCCGGACGCGGGCGGGCTATGAGATATTTCATCGTCAGTACGAAGGCGCCGCTTCCGACTAGGGACGTGAAAATGCCTACGATATCTGCGTATCGTCTCTGTAAGACGAAGAAAAGCGATAGCAAGACCGCGATACCGCCTACTATCTGCCATCTGCCGAATTCGCTTATATCTATGAAAAAGAAGGTAATCGGCATCGTGCGTACGGAATATAGATAGTGCAAGACGCTCACGTCGAGCGAGAGAAACGCATGCATCATAGCGCCAGGAGTTTCGGGAGAAAGATTATCAGCCCTATGAGGAGCGCAGCAGCGCTTGCCAGTAATACCGCGCCGGCAGCCAGGTCTTTAATCTTCGCGACATGAGGATCGTGCGTAGAGCGCAACATGTCACAAAGCTCTTCCAGAGAAGTATTGAGCGCTTCCGCGGTAAGCACCAGTCCCGATGCCCCGATTATAAAAAGCCACTCCGTCTCAGATATGCGGAGATATGCGCCCAGAGCAAACGCCATTGCGCCAAGTGTGATCTGTGTCCTGAAATTGAACTCCTCTCTGAAGGCTATAGAGATGCCTTTAAGAGCGTACTTTATGCTCTCTGCTTTTCGCATACGAATATGCATAGTATACTCGAAATATGAGATACCAGAATGCGTTTCTGGGATGGTTGCCGCTTGTTGCCGTTATTTCGGGCATGTGTCTGCTTGTGTACGTTTCAGTGCAACAGAATTATCGTCAGTCATTGAATGACCCCCAGATTCAGATGGCCGAAGATGCTGCGGTGAAGCTTTCTGGAAATGCCCAACCGAAAGACGTTATTCCATTGGAGAAAATAGCCATTGAGAACAGTTTGTTACCTTGGATCGGTGTATATGATGGCAATGGGGACGCCATAGTGTCATCGGGCACTCTTGAAGGGAGAATTTCGCAGCCGCCAAAAAGTATATTCAGTGACATGTTGGCTGGTACGGCATCTGGTATACAAACTCCTTCTCTGAACGGAGCGTCGAACGGCGGTCTTGAGGAAAGAACTGGTGAGAAGAGATTTACATGGCAACCAGATGCAGGAGTGCGACAGGCGTTGGTAATCGTTCGCGTTCAATCTCCGAATTCAAATACTTTCGTCGTTGCCGGCCGAAACATGAGGGAAGTGGAAAACAGGGAAGATCAGCTAAGTACTTTCGTTGTTCTCGCCTGGCTCATCATGGTCGTCGTGACCGGAGTCTTACAAGTGATTCCTGTGTACGTTTCTCGACGCTAGATCATCCGCTTCATAGGAACTTGCGGGTTCATGAATACAGTATATACTCGTATTACTTAGGAGTCCTAACTATCAATCCGCATGCTAAAACAGCTGCTACAACAACTAACGCCCGCGAAAGTGCTGACAGCGGTATCAGTACTCGCGCTTGTCGCCGTCGGGACGACGTTTGCATTAAATTCTCAGAAGCCTGCCGCATCCTATGCTGTAGCGACAGCGGGAAACGTCACTGAAGAAGTCGATACTATCGGCACCGTAAAAGCCGCAGATTCCCTGGACCTTTCTTTTGATGTCAGCGGGCGAGTCGCCTCTATTCCCGGGAAAGTGGGCTCACATGTCTCAGCCGGACAGACTCTCGCCGCTCTCTCCGCTGCAGATCTCGCAGCGAACCTGTCGCAGGCAAAGGCCAATCTCGCAGCGCAGCAGGCAAAGCTCGCCGGTCTTCAGGCCGGCGCGCGCCCGGAAGACCTCGCCGTATCGCAGACCGCTGTTACCGGCGCACAAAGCAATGTGACACAGGCCAAACAGTCGATCATATCGGCGGCACAAGATGCATATGTAAAGGCAGATGACGCCATCCACAACCGTGCTGACCAGCTGTTCATCAATCCTCGTGCGCAGCTGCCGCAACTGACCGTGGCCTTTACGGATACTTCAGCACAAAATACTGTACTCACCGAACGCGTACAGATGGAACCACTTCTCACTAAATGGCAAAGCTTCCTGAACTCCGTCAACTCTGCTGATACACCAACCATCCTGTCGACGACGCGCGCTAATATCACGCTGATCAGCACATTTCTCGACAACCTCTCAGCAGGTCTTTCGACCGTCACACCTTCTGCAGCGTTTACGAGCACTACGCTTCAGGGATATCAGGCTTCTATTGCTACGGCGCGCACGAATCTTTCTACGTCTCTCTCTGCACTGAATGCTGCTGCTATAGCAGAGCAGTCGGCAGAATCAGCCCTAGCATCTGCACAGTCGCAGTACACGCTTAAGCAGGCAGGAGCGCTTCCGACGGACATTCAGGCCCAGCAGGCCGCTGTAGCGGCTGCGCAGGCAAGCGTCGACCTTGCTTCGGCCAACCTCTCAAAGACGGTCATCCGTGCTCCGATAAGCGGCACGCTTGCCCGTAACGACGCCCATCTCGGGGAAACCGTGGCGCCCGGTGTGCCACTCGTCACCTTGAACTCTGACTCACTCTTTCAGATCGAGACCTTCGTTTCTGAGGCCGACGTCTCGAAGGTAGTCGCGGGCGAAAAAGCGCAGGTACACATCGATGCGTATCCGGACGTTATTTTTGCAGCGACGGTCCTTAGTGTCGATCCTGCAGCTACGATGCAAAACGGTATCGCGGCTTACAAGACCACTCTGCAGTTCGATGACAACGACTCACGCATAAAAGCCGGCCTTACCGCGAACGTCTCGCTGGTCGCCGCATCCGAAGAGAACGTTCTCAGCATCCCGACGAGTGCGATAATCATGCGCGGCAACGATCATTACGTCCTTAAGAAGAACGGCTCGACCGACGAACTGACGAAAGTCGAGATCGGCGTAGAGGGTAAAGAAGGGACCACCCAGATACTTTCCGGACTTTCTGCTGGCGATCAGATTAGAAGCTTCGGCGAACAATAAGATATATGGCACAAACATACACCAGACAGATGTGGATACGCACGAGTATCATCGCGATAGTCATACTTGCAGTAGCGGGAGGCATCATCTACTGGTTGATGACATCTCAGAGCGTATATATAGACAGCTCCTCGATAAAAGCACCGCTCATAAATCTTGCCCCGTCTGCACCGGGCATCCTTCAGGAAGTCTACGTGCATGAAGGCGACGTAGTAAATGCAAATACGCCGGTTGCGCGCGTTGACAACGAACTAGTAAAAAGCAAAGTCGCCGGTGTCATCGTTTCCGTCCCAGAGACTATCGGTGCACAGGTTTCTCCTGCGCAGGCAGTCGTCACTATGATTGACCCGTCGCAGCTGCGGGTCGTGGGTGAAGTCGATGAGAACAAAGGTCTCGACAAGATAAAGATAGGTGAACCTATCACTTTCACTGTAGACGCTTTCGGCAGCCAGCAATTTTCCGGAGTCATAGACGAAGTTGCTCCTACATCCAACGCATCAGGCGTAGTATTCAACATCTCAAGCGCACGAGAGACGCAGCAGTTCGATGTAAAGGCGCGTTTCGACACGTCGAAATATCCGCAACTGAAAAACGGCATGTCGGCACGCATGTGGGTCTTCACCCACTAGCGTATGCCAAAGACACGACCAGCACAGCATGCATTGACCGGCCATCCTTGGCTTGTCCTCGCTACCGTGATGGTTGGCACGCTCCTGATCGGGTTGGACCGAACCGTCGTAAACCTCGCTGTACCGAAAGTCATAAGCGACTTCGGCATCAACGTTTCGACCGCGGCTTGGATAGCGACCGCATACATAATCGCGAACGCTGTCTTCGTCCCGGTCTTCGGGAAGCTTGGTGACATGTTCGGGAATCGCGCCATCTACCTGTGGAGCTTCGTGGGTTTCATCATAGTCTCGGTGCTTGCGGGAATAGCCTGGAGTTTCAGCTCGCTCATCGTGTTCCGAGCGATACAGGGTCTCGTCGGTGCGGCGGTATATCCGACCGCGATGTCTCTGATAGCCAAATCCTTCAGAGATCCAAAGGCAAGAGCGCAGGCTCTGGGAATATGGTCATCGTCCTTTGCTGTCTCTGCGATAATCGGACCGCTCTTGGGTGGGTACCTCATCGACCATTTCTCATGGCGCATGATCTTTTATATCAACCTGCCTATCGGTATCGCAGGACTTGCAATGACGCTGTTCTTCCTGCCGCATGATGCTCCTACAGAAAGAGGTCGTTTCGACTGGTTTGGCTCGATACTTCTCGCCGGCGCTATCACGAGCATGGTGTTGGTCCTGGACCAAGGTCAGACATGGGGTTGGACCTCCAACGAAAGCCTCGCGTGCTACGCTGGCACCATAATCTTCGGCTATCTGACGTATTGGTGGGAAACGCATCACACGCATCCGATCATCGACTTCAAGCTATTCCAGAATCCTATAATCGTTTCCGTGCTGGCAGTCTCGTTCATTTCTTTCGGCGGCATGATGGGCGCGATGTTCCTGCTCCCTGTCTTTACTCAGACATTCCTTGGCTACGACGCCATCAAGACAGGACTTCTTTTCGTCCCGATGGGTCTATCGCTTCCGATATTCGCGCCGCTCGGCGCGCGACTCGCACAGAGCATACATCCCCGCTACACGGTTTCTTTCGGCATGGCGACCGCTGCGCTCAGTTTCTATCTGCTTCACTGGCTCGATCCAGCGATGACGTATTTCAACTTCGTCATCCCGTTGATACTTTTCGGTGCGGGACTAGGACTCGGCATGGCTCCTCTTACGAGCGCATCCACGACTGCGGTGCCGCTCAACGAAGTCGGTATGTCTTCGGGACTTTTGAATCTCGCACGTAACATCGGCGGTGCATTCGGTATCGCTCTTTTCGGAACGCTTCTCGCAAATGCGACCAACGCGAACGTGCTCATGGTGGCGCAGCATTCGGTGATCAACAGCAAACTACCGCAGGACATCGCACAGGGTACGAAGCTGATAATCCTTAAAGCGGACCTCCTCGCGTACGGCACGGTCTTCGAAGCGGCTTCTATCGCGATGCTTTTCGGCGGGCTTCTCGCGCTTCTGCTTCTGCGTCAGACAAATAGTACTGAGCATTTGACCGCTGAACAGCGTGCCGAAGCGATGGCTGGGGGTTGAGAACATGTATGGCGAAGAATAAACAGCAATTCACAGAACTCTCCCAGCTATTCTTCGGCACTCGCCAGCTGATTCGTTCGAAACTACCCAACAACAAAGCGGATCCCAACGAATGGATGCGCTGCGAGATGCTCAGGCATATCAGGTTCGCCAAGACGCCACCTACCATGCGCGAGCTTGCCGACTACCTGCATGTGAAAGCTCCTTCTGCGACCTCCGTCGTCATCAGGCTTGAGAGAGAAGGATTCCTCGCGCGCGTGCGTGAAGCAAAAGACAAACGCATCGTACGGCTCGTCCTCTCCCCAAAAGGGGAGAAGCGTGTCGCGAGATACGTCGCCGATTCGTCGCGGATAATGGAGAAGGTATTTTCAAAGATATCGGATCAGGACGTAGCATCGCTATCCCGAATCTTGCGCTCGGTCCAAAAGGCGCACCAGGGCTGAGGCGTGGTATACTCGCGCCAATGAACGAAGCCGATATACGGGCTGAAAGGATAAAAAAGATAGAGATGCTCAAGGACGCGGGTCTGGAGCCTTATCCGGTTTCCTCGGGAGTGGAGATGACGCTGCAGGAGTTCCTTGCGAATTTTGATGAGCTCAATGATTCAAGCAGGAGTATGACTATCGCTGGCAGGGTGATGGCAAAGCGTGGTCAGGGCGGCATCATGTTCGTCGATCTTTTCGACGGTACTGCACGCGTCCAGGCAGTAGTGCAGAAGACGGAGATGGCAGCGCAGAACGAACAACTTTTCGACCTTTTTGGAAAGACGGTGGATATCGGTGACTTTATCTCGGTAACGGGTGAAGCGTTTGAGACCAAGCGAGGTGAAAAGTCCCTGCAGGCGATAAAGTGGCAGATGCTTGCGAAAGCGCTGCTCCCGATACCGGACGCATGGTTCGGCCTCAAAGACGAAGAGCTGAAGCTGCGTGAGAGATATCTTTCGATACTTCTTGATCCGGAACTTCGCGCGCTCTTCGAGCGGCGAGAACGTTTCTGGCAGACTATACGAGAATTCTATATCTCACGAAGTTTTTACGAAGCCGAGACGCCAGTACTCGAGTCATCTCCCGGCGGCGCAGAAGCGAGGCCCTTTGAAACGCATCATCATGCACTCGACATACAGGTGTCTCTGCGCATATCGCTCGAATTATGGCTTAAACGCTTGCTTATTGCGGGCTTTCCGAAAGTATTCGAGATAGGCCGCATCTTCAGGAACGAAGGACAATCTCGAGAACATCTCCAGGACTACACGCAACTCGAAAGCTACGAAGCTTTCAAAGACATGCGAGACGGCATGAAATTCGTCCAGGAACTATATCGACGCATCGCGATAAACGTCTACGGACGATATTCGTTTACGATCGGCGAGCACACGGTAGATTTTGCAGCAAACTGGGAGGAGATCGATTTCTGCAGGACTATATCAGATAAATTCGGCATAGATCCTCTGACTTGCAGCGAAGACGAAGCTATCAAGGCAGTAAATGACGCCCATATCGCGGTTGGCGAGAAACTCAACAAGGCGCGCGCGATAGATCATCTTTGGAAATCCATACGAAAGGGGATCTCTGGTCCGGCGTTTCTTATAAACGTTCCCGTATATCTGGAGCCTCTGGCGAAGCGTTCTCAAAAGGATCCGAACATCGTCGAGCGATTCCAGGTGCTCATCGCGGGTTCCGAGATGGGCAAAGGCTTCAGCGAACTTAACGATCCACAAGACCAGCGCGCGCGTTTTGAAGAACAACAGAAGATGCGTGACCTTGGCGACGTAGAAGCACAGCGACTCGACGAAGACTACGTACGCGCGATGGAATACGGGATGCCGCCGGCATTCGGCTTCGGTATGTCCGAGCGGCTTTTCAGCTTCTTGGAGAACCGACCTGCGCACGAGGCACAGCTTTTCCCGCTCTTGCGTCCGAAACAACAGTAGTCGGATTCTATTGTCCACCTCCTCGAGGTCCCATGCCAGTTGGCCGTATTTGGATATTCTGAGCCGTGATAGAGCCGTCGGAATTTGCAGAACCCATAATCGTCACGGAATCGCCCACCGCAAGGTCCTTCGCGGTCCCGGCAGTGAACTTACCTATCTGAGTAGAGCCGTTGTAGAGCACGATCTTGGAGCCTGAAGCCGTGCCGTTGGTCGAGCTCGCGTTCGGACCGCCGAGCTGGACAGTGATAGATGTCGGATCCATCGCTACTATTGTCCCAGCCGTAAATCCTCCTGAAGCTCCGCCGCCAAACCTGGCTCCTGCGCCCGCACCGCCTCTTCCCGTAAAAGTAGCGAACTGCCCGCGCTCCGAAGCACGTGCCTGATTGGCGTATTGCATGCCGCCATAAAAAGATCCGCCTCCGATTACCAGCGCGCCGACGACTACACCTGCTATAAGCTTTGTATCCATAATCTTATGTTAGTGGTAACGATAGGTAATACATCTCAAGAGGACTTTTTCATTCATATCGGAGTGCCTCTATTGGATTCATCTGCGCGGCTTTTCTCGCCGGGTAGTAGCCGAAAACTATACCTATCCCTGCTGATACTCCGAATGCGAGCGCTATAGCTCCTAGAGATACGGTCGTCTTCACGAGACCGCTGTAGTTTACTGCCAGAGATATCGCGGTTCCCAGTGCGATGCCGATGACTCCGCCGATCATCGTAAGCGCTATGGCTTCGGAAAGGAATTGTAGAGAGATATCTTTGTTCTTCGCTCCTATCGCTTTGCGGAGGCCAATTTCCCGCGTACGTTCGGTGACCGTGGTGAGCATCATGTTCATGATGCCGATGCCGCCCACGACGAGCGAGATTCCTGCAATAGCGCCAAGAAGAAGCGTTAGTGTTCCGGTGATCGCTCCCGCGCTCGCTAAGATGTCGGCCTGATTGAGTACGCTGAAGTCTGCTGCTGTGGGATCGGAGATGTGATGTCGTTGCAGAAGTAGCGCGGTGATATCGCTCTGCGCCTGTGCCATGACGTCGGCACTTTGCGCCTGCACATCGATCGTCGTCAGATATTGGTTACCTGAGAGGAAGCGCTCCGCACTCATGACCGGCACATAGACCATGTCATCGGCGTTATTGAATCCGCTTCCGCCTTTTGAGACGGTGACGCCAATGACCTTAAACTCAATGCCCTTGATACGGATCGTCTGACCGATTGCATCGGCGGGCGTGGCCGTGTCACCAAAGAGATCGGTCATGGTAGTCGGTCCGAGAACTGCGACCTTTGCTAACGACAGGTTCTGAGAGTCTGAAATGAAAGAGCCCTGATCTATGGCGACGTTGCGTATCGTTGGATAGCCGGATGTCACTCCGTCTACGGTGGTGTTCGTATTCGTCCCTCTTGCAGTGATCTGGTATCTTCCCGAAACTTCGCTTGCTACCGTCTGTACGCCGCTCACGCTCGCCATGATGGCGTTGGCATCATCCTGGGTAAGCGTACGCGCGCCACCTCTTCCTCCTGAAACCTGAAAGCCAGGCCCGCGCTGAGCTCCGGGAGTAATCAGGAGGAGATTGGAGCCCAGCGATTGGATGCTCGACTGGATGGAGCTTGTCGCGCCTTGGCCGATGGAAACGAGCGCGATAACCGAAGAGATACCGATGACGATACCGAGTATGGTAAGTCCGCTTCGAGCTCTATTAGCGGATAGAGCGGTGTATGTTTCTTCGAGTGTGTCTTTGAGTTTCATATATCGTATCTACTGATGCTTGGCGTGCCGACGCGAATGCGATTTCGCATCTGACACGACCGAACCGTCGCGGATGGTTATTATCCGCTCGGCATGCTCGGCGACGTCAGGTTCGTGCGTGATGAGTACGACAGTGCGTCCTCGTTCGGTGTTCAGTTTCTGAAATGTCCCGAGTACGATCTCTCCTGTATGCGTATCGAGGTTTCCCGTCGGCTCGTCGGCGAGGATGAGCGACGGGTCGTTCACCAGTGCGCGGGCGATGGCAACGCGTTGTATCTGTCCCCCGGAAAGCTGATTCGACAGGTGGTCAAAATGAGTCTCACTCATGCCGGACGCGAACAGTGCCTCTCCCGCGCGACGGTTACGCTCGTTCTCTTCGACGCCCGCATATATGAGGGGAAGTGCGACGTTTCGCAATACACTCGTACGAGGTAATAGATTGAAAGACTGGAAAACGAACCCTATCTTGTCTTTGCGGATATCAGCCAGCTCTTCGTCGGTAAATTTCGAGACGTCGCGACGGTCAAGAAGATAGGTGCCTGAAGTCGGCGTGTCGAGACAGCCTAGTATGTGCATCAGGGTGGATTTACCCGAGCCTGACGGACCCATAATCGCCACGAATTCTCCATCTTGGATGGTAAATGACACGCCCTTCAACGCCTGAAAAGCCATGTCGCCGCTTCCGTATGTTTTCGTAATATCCCGTATTTCTATCATAGGCTATCCGCCGAGACGGACGCCACCTCCAAAGCCTGCGTTGCCTCGTGTAGCGCCTCCGGTCGTTGTTCTTGTTGTAGCCGCTGCTGGCGTACCTGTGGTCGTGCGGACTACTATCTGTTGGCCAAGCGAGAGACCAGAAAGTATCTGAACGTTGGCGTCATCGGAAATCCCAGTCGTGACAGCAATGTTCACTGGCGTTTGCTTGGAGGTGACTCCCGTCGACGAGTCAGTCTGAGGAAGTGGTGGCTGGAAGACCTGCACGTAGCTCGAACCGTTCTGAGTCTTTACCGCACTTGATGGTACCGCGAGCGTATCCTGAGCGGTCTCAGTAATGATGCTTGCATTGACGGTCATGCCGGATTTGACGCGAGTATCCTGTGTCGAGAAATCTATCTTCACGTTATACGAAACGACGCCCTGGGCTACGGTGCCGATGGTATCGATGGATGCTACCGTGCCGGCGATGGAAAGCCCGTCGATAGCATCGAAAGTAAGGGTTGCTTTATCACCTACAGCGATCTTCGCCGCGTCGACTTCGTTCACCGAAAGCGTCGCCAGCTGATCCGAGGTGATGATAGTCGCCGCTGCAGAACCGGGACTTGCCGTGTCGAATTTCTTCACATCGACGGCGGCAACTGTGCCATCAAATGGGGCGCGCACATAATAATCTGCAAGCGCATTCTTGGCATCGACGAGGGCATTCCGTGCTTTAGTGACGCTCAACTGCGAACTCTGTACGTCGAGCGGGTCTGCACCGTTCATAGTCTTTTGTAGTGACTGTTCTGAGGTGGTTATGGTCTGTTTCGCGCTTGTTAGGGAATTGGTATCGGCGAGAAGGGCTGAGAGGTGAGAGTTTATCTTCGTGGTGTACGAAGCGATGTTGGTGAGTTCGGTGTCCGCTATGGAATTCGGTGTCTGCCCCTGACTCTTGAGTGAATCTTCGTAAAGCTGGATAAGACCGTTCTCAGCCTTTATCGCATCAGCGAAAGACTGTGTCGTCGTATACGCCTCGTTGAGCATCTTTTCTACTGATGCGGTGTCGTGTACCGAAAGCTTCGAAGCCTTGAAGTCAGCAATGGAAGCATCATAAGCCTTACGAGCAGCCGTATAGCTGTTGAACGCGTCGTCACGGTAGGTGGTGGCGAGGGACACGTTGTTCACTATGGCGTTCTTGTAGTAGTCGATGTTCCACTGGCTGTTGCGATTCGTCTCTGTGCCGGTCACGACATCCTGGAGACCGGTGATGATATCGGGAAGATCGAGAAAGGTACTCGTGATGTCGTTGATGCTGTTGGTGTATGCGGTCGCAAGAGAGCTGGAAGCGTTGACGACAGCGTTTTGCGCCTGAGTGAGCGAAAGCGTATCAGCAGGCTCCTGGATCTTCTGCAGGCTTATCTGTGCGCTCTGGAGGTTTGCCTCAGCGTCACGTACGCCTTTCTGGGCGTCCGTATCATCTATCTGCATGAGGAGTGTCCCGGCTTTGACTTTCTGGCCCGCCTTAACGCCGAGATACACGACTTCGCCGGAGACCTTTGGTTTGATGTCGAGCTGGTTGTTCGCAGAGACCTGGCCCGAAGCACTTACCGACGAGATTATCGTGGTGCTTGCAACGGTACCGAGTACATATCGGACTTCGCCAGTCGTCGAAGTCAACTTGCCGTGCATCCACCATGCGCCCGCCATGAGCACCAACGCGATAACCCCCGACCAGACCTTGTGAGCAACTACCCAGCCTCGTGTCCGAGGCCAGAAAGAGGTGATAACCCTAGAATTCGGCATATTTCGCTCATAATACAACGCTGTATGTCCGCTTATTACATCGTATTTGCGCGCAGTCTCTTGCTATAGTTCTTAGCATGGAGCAAGCAGGATTTGAGAAACTCGTCGAAGAAGGATTCGAGCGTCTGCCAGAATGGGTTAGAGAAAAGATAAAGAACGTCGCCCTGCTCGTAGAAGACGAGCCCTCTCCAGAAGACAGGAGAGAAGAAAGTCTGTCCGATGGCGAGACGCTTCTTGGACTCTACAAAGGCATCCCGCTTTCTGCGCGCGGCGAATACTACGGTGTAGGCATGACCCTGCCGGACACCATCACGCTTTATAGATTACCGATCCTCGAAGCGGCTGCTGAAGATAATAAAAGCGTTGCCGATGTCGTCGCAGAAACTATATGGCACGAGTTTGCACATCACTTCGGCATGAACGAAGGCGAAGTCCGTGCCTTGGAGCATAAACGTTTTCCACCTGGCCACATTTGACCGGAGCGTGGATTGCACTATAGTGCAGCTAGTGCAGATGCTTGGCTTGCATCTGGCTCGCAAGCGCCTTAGGGTGCTTCCTCCCTAGACTCGGTCGCTCATCTGTATACAGGTGAGCGACCACTTTTTCATCAAAGCTCCATAGAGAATCTCTAACATTCCACTCGGTGCAGTACGGCCGCACCGACCTCTAAGAGACTACTGGCCGTGCCGGGCGCTTTCCTCGTGGAGACGCCCGTTTTTCTTGTGCTATATTGCTGAGCATCATGGCAAAGCTTTCTGAAACTCTCCGGTCTCGCGGCTATGTCTACCAATTCTCTTCGGAGACTCTCGAAGAAATAACCGATGGTCAGAAACGCACCATCTATCTCGGCGTAGACCCGACAGCGGATTCTATCCATGTCGGGAATCTCGTCGCGTACATGCTGTTGCGGCGTTTTGCCGATGCGGGACACAAAGTAATCCTTATCATCGGTGGTGGGACCGGAATGATAGGCGATCCGAAGCCAGACGTAGAGAGACCGCTTCTATCACTCGAAGAAATAGAGATGCGCACGGGAAAGCTTCGCAAACAGGCTGAGAAACTCCTCGGCGGTATTGAGCTCAAGACAGTAAACAACGCAGACTGGCTTACTCGGCTGAACCTATTGGAATTCTTGCGTGACATCGGCAAGCATTTCACGGTCAATTCGCTCATGAAAAAAGATGCGATAAACGCGCGCATGGAAAGTGACGACGGCATCTCGTACACGGAATTTTCCTATCCGCTTCTGCAGGCATACGATTTTTTGCATCTCTTCAGAGAATACGGATGTGACGTGCAGGTCGGCGGTTCTGACCAGTGGGGAAACATCGTCGCGGGAGTGGATCTCATACGCCGCAAAGAAGGGAAGACCGCGTACGCACTGACGATCCCTCTCATCGTCGACAAGGCTACCGGCAAGAAATTCGGCAAAAGCGAAGGAAACGCTGTCTGGCTCGATGCCGAAAAGACCTCGCCGTATCAGTTCTATCAGTTCTGGCTTAATGCGAGCGATGAGAGCGTCGAGGATTACCTGAAACTTTTCACATTGATGTCGGAGGAAGATATCGCGGAAGTCATAATCAATCACCGTCATCAGCCGGGTGCTCGCATCGCCCAACAGGCACTCGCTTTAGCTGTTACCAGATTGGTGCACGGCGACGATGCTGCCTACGCGGCCGAGATGGTATCCGGAGTCTTGTTTGGTGTCGCAGGTCTGAAAGATCTGACCGGGGAGCAGGTCGCTATGCTGAAAAAAGAAGCTCCGCAAAGCACTGTATCTGCAGGACAATCGATAGTGGACGTACTGGTATCTTCGGGATTGGCATCATCGAAACGCGAAGCGCGGCAATTCCTGGCGGAAAATGCGGTACTGCTTAACGGACAAAAAGCGGCTGACGCGCACATCCTTTCAGAAACGGACTTTGAGAACGGTCTAGCGCTGTTGAAGCGCGGCAAAAGGAATGTAAGCGTGCTTGTCCTCGTATAAAAAGAAGAAGCGGCCACATGTGCCGCTCCTGGACTCGAAACACAGCTCAAACGTCTGCGCGCATCAGCTGTTCAACTACACGGATGAGAATATCCGCACGCTTTCCCTTGCTGAAACCGAAGGGATCCGGTCTCCGGCCGCGTATTCTGATCCACGCCTGCTCCATGAGCTTGGCACGAGCTCGGCGCTCCATTGCCCATTCACGCAACGCACGGTCCTGTGCAGGTTTGTCCTTATACCGCGCGACGGCCTTGTTATGAGCGAGGCTGGCCCTGAGCATGCTCTCACACACTTCGTCGATCTGACTCTTTTTCCGCGATCGTGTTGATCTTGGTTTCTGCCGCATTTGGACCCCCAATGTTGCTGGCCTGCCGCATAGCCTAGCGCGATACCTGGATTTGGGCAATCTCGCACAAAACCACCAGAAGCTCTTGACTAAGGGCAGCGGTGCAGTATGATATAAGCGCGCATCTAGAAGCAGCGCAACTGCTGAATCAGCGAAGGAGAATAAAGTTGGCACGAGATCCGCTCCGACGAAATAACAGCAATAGCCCGCACCATCCCTATAAATGGCAGCGGACCGCGGGAACTGGTCGATTCGACGGCAGTTCAAGTTCAAGAAAGGAGGAGGGTCAGCAACAGCAGCAGACTGACGCAACGACACAATTGGGGGCCGGCGACAACGACGGTCAACCGCAGCACTAAATATGGCGCACGAATAAGCGGCAAGCACACAACTCAAGCGTAACCTTTCTCACTGGCCACAACGAAGTGGCCTTTTTCTTTTCATTGCAGATAGTACGTTTTTCCGGCACACTTACTAGCTATGGTTTTCAAACTCAGATCCGAATACAAGCCGGCTGGCGACCAGCCGAAGGCGATCGCGACACTCATGGAAGGCCTCGAAGCTGGCAAAAAAGATCAGACGCTCCTTGGCGTCACCGGCTCCGGAAAGACCTTCACGGTCGCGAACGTCATAGAAAAATGGGACAAACCGACGCTCGTCATCGCACATAACAAGACACTCGCCGCTCAGCTCGCGTCAGAGTATCGAGAATTCTTCCCAGACGCCGCGGTGCACTATTTTGTCTCATACTATGACTACTACCAGCCGGAAGCATATGTGCCGGTCACGGACACATTCATCGAGAAAGAGGCGATGATAAACGAAGATATCGAACGGCTCCGTCACGCCGCGACGCAGGCGCTACTTACGCGCAAAGATGTCATCATCGTCGCGTCAGTTTCTTGCATCTACGGTCTCGGTTCTCCCATCGAGTACGAAAAGGTGAACCTGAAGCTTGCCAAAGGTGCAGCTATGACCCGCTCTGAGCTGACGCGCAAACTCGTCTCGATGTATTTTGAGCGCACTACCGGAGATCTTTCTCCTGGGACGTTCCGGGCACTCGGCGCGGGCGTCGAGATTATGCCTGCCAACGAACGCGTCATATACCGCGTCGACCTGACAGGCGGGAAGATTTTCAAGATAGAAGAGATCGACCATGTGACCCGTGTGATCCGGAGCGAGCTCGACAACGCCTTCGTTTTCCCGGCGCGCCATTATGTGACTCCTGGAGATGTGATGGAGGCTGCGCTCCATGACATCGAGCACGAGCTCAAAGAACGTCTAAAAGAATTTGATGAGCAAGGAAAGATCCTTGAAGCAGAAAGACTCAAGCGTCGAACACGCCAAGACATCGCGATGATACGCGAATTCGGATTCTGCAGCGGCATCGAGAATTACTCGAGGCATTTCGACCGACGTCAGCCGGGTGAGCCGGCCTATACGCTTCTTTCGTATTTCCCGCATCATCCTGATGGCACGCCCGATTTTCTCACCATCATAGACGAATCACACGTGACCGTGCCGCAGATAGGCGGCATGTATGCGGGCGACCGCTCACGCAAGCTGACGCTGATAGAGCACGGTTTCCGCCTGCCGAGCGCAGTGGACAACCGTCCGCTCAAATTCGAAGAATTCGACGAACGCAGAGGACAGACCATTTATACTTCCGCGACACCTGGAGAATTCGAAAAGATACACAGCGGCGAGCCGATACCGATGATCGTCCGTCCTACCGGCCTTATCGACCCAGAGATAGTCGTTCGCCCGATAGTGGCACGAGGAGATTTCGAGGGCCAAGTCCGGGATTTCATCCGCGAGGCAGAGATAGTCACCAAAAAAGGCGCTCGCTCCATGGTGACGGTGCTTACCAAGAAGATGGCAGAAGACCTGACGCAGTTTCTCAGCGAGAAAGGCATCAAGGCTCGCTACGTACATAGCGACGTAAAGACGATAGAGCGTATAGAGATACTTACCGAATTCCGCAAAGGCGTTTTCGATGTGCTTGTCGGCGTAAACCTCCTGCGTGAAGGACTCGACTTGCCCGAAGTAGAGCTCGTCGGCATCCTGGATGCGGACAAAGAAGGTTTCTTGCGCTCAGAGACTTCACTCATCCAGACGATGGGGCGCGCTGCGCGCAATGTCGACGGTAGAGTCATCCTGTACGCAGATCAGTCAACCGGCTCGATGGAAAGAGCGATAGGGGAAACCAATCGCCGCCGCGAAGTGCAGCTCGCGTATAACAAAGAGCATGGCATCACTCCGCAGACCATCAAGAAGAATATCCGCGACATCATCGGTGATATCCAGAAAGTCCGCGACCGCGCAGTGAGCGAACTCGCAGAGCTGGATAAAGACGCATTTCAAGGCTCGGTCACGAAGCTCATAAAAGAAAAGCGCCGCCAGATGCATGAGGCTGCGGATAGGTTAGACTTTGAGACAGCAGCTCTCATCCGTGACGAGATACAGAAACTCGAATCTTCTCGGACTACCAAGACCAAAGCAAAAAAATAATCATGCTATCCATTCGGGAAGAGGTGCCGCTCTCGCCACTCACGACCTTCAAGATCGGGGGCTCTGCAAGATTCTTTGCAGAAGTACTTGATGAGGAAGACATCAAGGCTGCAGCGCTCTGGGCGCGCGGAAAGACAATGCCGCTCGTGGTATTGGCTGGCGGGAGCAATGTGCTCATATCTGATGATGGTATTGATGCGCTGGTGATAAAGATCGCATCCAGAAGCAATCATTTCATGGGCACGAAGCTCTTCGCAGACGCGGGGTGTAACCTGCTCGATATGATAAAGAAAGCAAGTCAGCTTGGGCTCGGGGGGTGGGAGAGTCTTGCGGGTATTCCTGGGACGATAGGAGGTGCCGCGCGCGGTAACGCCGGGGCGTTCGGTACAGAGATCAAAGATGTCTTGAAGTCCGTGACGGCTTTCAGCGTGGCGACCTTTGAGACGCGAGAATTCGACAATGCCGAGTGCGATCTTTCTTACCGGCATAGCTTTTTTAAGGATCATCCCGAATGGATCATCGTTCGCGTGACGCTCGAGCTGAAAAAGGTATCGGCTGGAGACAGTATCGCGAAGATAGACAACACCATCATCGAACGTGAACGCCGTCATCTGCAGAATGTCCAAGCAGCCGGCTCGTATTTCACGAACCCAGTAGCGCCAGATGTAGTGCAGGCTATGTTCGAACAAGAAAAAGGCATAAAGTCTCGCGAAGGAAGAGTTCCTGCTGGCTGGCTCATAGAAAAGGTGGGCATGAAAGGAGCGAAAGTCGGAGGTGCTATCGCGAGCGAACAGCATCCGAACTATCTCGTAAATACCGGGGACGCTACCGCTAAGGATGTGGTTGAACTTGCGGCCATGATCAAGAATGCCGTCTCGAATAGATTTGGCATAGAGCTTGACGAAGAGGCAGCATTGTTGGGTTAAAGTTATCCTCTTTACTCGAGATGAAGTTTGTGTGAACTTTAAGGTAGAAGCTCGAAGAATCCTTTGAGCGCAAATAGAGGAGGACAGCACATGTTGAAGGGTATCCTTCTCATTTGCTCCACAGCGATGACGCCGAATATGGCCGACTGTACGACCGACAACGCCGCTACGTTCATTGCGGTGCCCGCGGAATATTCAAGCGTGATCGACTGCCAGTTGCGAGTGCAGGCCTACTTCGCAGGTACCATGATGGCTAGCTGGATTAGCCCATGGATGTACTACCGCGAAAAAGTCCGTATCTGGCACAAGCCGAGCTATCAATTCAAATTCACATGCATGAGGGTGGAACACCCCGTCAGTGAGCTTGGAGTCGATCGCGAACGCTTGAAGCGCGAGATCCTTGAATCGAACCGGAAAAGGCTTCTCCCCAAGGAAGAAGTCCTGTATACCGGTGGCGGATGATTCATCTTGCGAAGCGGCGACGATCAGACAGATCGGCGCCGCTTTCACGTGTAGCACGCGCATTTCTATAAAACACACGATAGTGTATACTCTCTCCACCTAACCCTTAGCGTAAAGCGAGGGCGGATTTCCATGTCAGGGCAAGAAAAACCACAAGATAAAATAGTCGTAAAAGGGGCTCGTACGCACAACCTCAAGAATGTGTCAGTCGAGATGCCTCGCGGCAAGATGATCGTATTCACGGGGCTTTCGGGCTCGGGGAAGTCTTCGCTCGCGTTCGATACTATCTTTGCGGAAGGTCAGCGCAAATACGTCGAATCACTTTCCGCGTATGCGCGGCAGTTTCTGCGGCAGATGCAGAAGCCGGATGTTGAAGAGATCACCGGTCTCTCTCCTGCGATTTCCATAGACCAGAAAAGCCGCTCCAACAATCCCCGTTCCACGGTGGCGACTATTACCGAGATATACGACTATCTGCGTGTCTTGTACTCGCGGGTGGGGCATCCGCATTGTCCGGTTTGTGGACGCGAGGTCAGGAAGCTTTCCAATGAAGAAATACTCGAGACCGTGCTCAAGACCGTACAGACTTCAGCCAAGAACTCAAAGAACGCAGCGAAACTCACGGCAAGCGTCACCCAAGATAAGATCCGCATAGCTGCACCGATGGTAGTCGGCCGAAAAGGCGAGTACTACCAGCTTCTCTATGACATGCTCAACAAAGGATTCGAGAAGGCTATCGTGGACGGCGAAGAAAAGTCCCTGCGAAGCCGCATAGAGCTCAAGAAGAATTTCAAACATGACATCGATATAGTCGTGGATGAATTATTCGTCTCGGAATTCAAGGACGACCCGAAAGCCGCGCGAGAGCGCGCAAGCGAAGCGATAGAACGAGCGCTCCTAGAATCGGAAGGCATAGTGCGCATTACTGACGCTTCCGGAGAATCGCACATCATGTCCGCAAAATTCATGTGCCCATACGACGGCTTTTCCTTCCCGGAAGTCGAGCCTCGTCTTTTTTCATTCAATTCGCCTTACGGAGCCTGCCCGACCTGTAACGGCATCGGGACCAAATTCATCTGGAGTGATGAGCCCTGTGAGACGTGCCATGGTGCACGTCTGCGTCAGGAGGCGCTGCACGTATTCATGGGCAGCAAGAAGATGGACCGCAAAAACATAGTCGAACTCACCTCGATGTCGATCACGAACGCCATGGAGTTTTTCAATTCCGTTGATTTCACGGAAAAAGAAAGAGAAATATCAAAAGTCATCGTGAAGGAGATCACTTCGCGCCTGCAATTCATGCTCAACGTAGGCATCGACTACCTTACTCTAGACCGAAAGGCATCCACTCTCTCTGGCGGGGAAGCGCAGCGTATTCGTCTTGCTTCTCAGCTCGGAAGCGGCCTCGTAGGGGCGCTCTATGTACTCGATGAACCGACTATCGGACTCCATCAGCGGGACAACGACAAGCTTATCGAAACGCTCAAGCACCTGCGCAACCTCGGTAACACGGTTCTTGTGGTCGAGCATGACGAAGACACCATTTACGCTGCAGACTACATCATAGATATCGGACCTGGAGCGGGAGTACATGGCGGAAACGTCGTCGTTTCGGGCTGGCTCGAAGAGCTCCTTACTGCGAAGACGAACAAGTCCGGCTCCAGAACACTTGCGTATCTTCGTGAGGAGGAAGTCGTTCCCATACCAGAGAAGCGACGCACTGCGGACAGAGGGAAGATTAAGATCCGCGGCGCGAATAAATTTAATATAAAAGATTTCAACGCCGATATCCCGCTCGCAAAACTCGTCTGTATCACCGGCGTTTCCGGATCGGGAAAGTCGACGATCCTTTACGAAGTCATTCATCGCAACCTTGAGGCACGTTTCGACAAGCGATTCCGGACCGCAAAGGTATACAACTGCAAAGAATTCAGCGGTACGGACTATCTTGGCCGCGCCATACTCATAGACCAGTCACCGATAGGGCGCACGCCTCGCTCGAACCCTGCGACTTACACGGGCTCGTGGACGCATATACGCGACCTCTTCGCGATGACAGAAGAGTCCCGCTCTCGCGGCTGGGGACCAGGGAGATTCAGCTTCAACGTAAAAGGCGGACGCTGCGAAGCTTGTGAAGGAAACGGCCTCGTCGCGGTGGAAATGCACTTCCTGCCGACTGTCTATGTGACCTGTGATGTCTGCGACGGCAAACGCTTTATGAAAGAGACGCTCGAAGTCAAATACAAAAAGAAGAGCATTCACGATTGTCTGAAGATGACCGTAGAAGAAGGAATGAAATTCTTCGAAGATATCCCGGCGATATCTGACAGGCTTCAGTCGCTTGCTGATGTGGGCCTGGGCTATCTCGAGCTTGGGCAGAGCGCGACGACCCTCTCCGGAGGTGAAGCCCAGCGTGTAAAAATAGCGTCAGAGCTCTATCGTCCGCATCAGACGAAGACGATGTATCTCCTCGACGAGCCGACTGTCGGGCTCCATTATGACGACGTACGCAGGCTTATAGAGATATTGCAGAAACTCGTTGATCGCGGCAACAGCGTCGTTGTCATCGAGCACAACCTCGATGTCCTCAAATGTGCTGATTATATTCTCGACATGGGACCGGAAGGCGGCGCAGGTGGCGGACATCTCGTAGCGAAAGGTACTCCTGAAGAAGTCTCCAAGACCGAAGGCTCGCATACAGGCTACTATCTCAAGCGCGTCTTAAAAAAGAAGAAAACTGCTTAAAGCGATCTAGCTAGAGAGCCATCACGAACGCCTCGGCCAGCTGGCGGTTGGTTATCAGGGATATGTTCAGGTCCACTGCTTTGCGGCGGATGACGAAGCCGTCTTCGCCTTCGCGTGCCAGCGCTTCACGAGGGATGTTGATGATGAGGTCCACGCGTCCGCTGTCGATGAGGGGGAGCACGCCGGGGTCCTTGTCGGTCAGTATCTTGTAGACCTTTTCATTCTTGATGCCGTGCGAATGCAGGAACTCTGAAGTCTGTTCAGTAGCGTACAGTTTCAGACCGAGCGTTCCGAGCTTTTCCAATGCAGGCAAGAGCTTTATCTTGTTCTCGTCTCCGCCGAGAGAAACGAGCACGCCTTTTTTGGGAAGGCGCGTGCCGGCAGCCTGCATCGACTTTATCAGCGCGTCGCCGAAATTATCTCCGAAGCATGCCACCTCTCCTGTCGAAGCCATCTCTACATAGCTCATCGGGTCGGCGCCTTTGATGCGCCCGTACGAGAATTGCGGTGATTTGACGGCCACATAGTCCAGATCGACGGTCCTATACTCATCCGTGATCTTCTCGCCGAGCATGCCGCGGATGGCGATGTCGATGAAGTTGTATCCGGTCGCCTTCGATACGAAGGGGAAGCTTCGTGACGCCCGCACGTTGCACTCGATGACCTGCAGATTGTTTCCCTTGGCCAGGAACTGTATGTTGAAAGGTCCGGTGATATCCAGCTCTTTTATCACTCCGCGGGCGATCTTCTTGGCACGACGGACCGTTTCGAGGTACGTGCGCTGCGGTGGGAGTACCACGGTCGCATCGCCGGAGTGTGTGCCAGCATTCTCGACGTGTTCCGTGATCGCATAGATGACGAGCTCGCCGCTTTTGGCGACTCCATCTATCTCTATCTCGCGTGCGTTCTCTACGAATTTGGATATCACCACGGGGTGTTTTTCTGAGACATCGGCAGCTTTCTTGAGAAAGCGCAGCAAAGATTTCTCATCAAAAGCCACGTTCATCGCGGAGCCAGACAAGACGTATGAAGGTCGTACGAGCACAGGGTAGCCGAATTCTGCTGCCTTTTTGGCCGCTGTCTCGGGTTTTGTGACCTCTTCCCATAGCGGCTGGTCTACACCGAGCTTGTCGAGAAGTGCAGAAAAGATGTGACGGTCTTCTGCGCGATCGATATTTTTGGCAGATGTGCCCAATATCTTTACACCATGCTCGTGCAAGGGAAGCGCTAGCCTATTCGGAATCTGCCCGCCGGCAGAAACTATAGTTTGCTGAGGTTTTTCGAAATCGATGATGTCTAAAAGCCGCTCCAAGGTGAGCTCTTCGAAATACAGTCGATCGGACATGTCGTAGTCCGTAGAAACGGTCTCGGGATTCGAGTTCACCATGATGGTCGCGTGCTTTCTCGCGCGAAGCGTCTTCAGCGCCTGTACACACGACCAGTCGAATTCGACAGATGAGCCGATGCAGTATGGTCCGCTTCCTATGACGAGCATCTGTTTCTTGCCGGGAGTGATGTCGTTTTCAGTACCGTGATAGGTGAGATAGAGGTAGTTCGTCTGAGCAGGGAATTCTCCGGCAAGCGTGTCTATCTGTTTTATAACCGGCAGGACTTTTTTCGACTTACGCAGCGCACGAATCTTATCTTCGCTCGTCTTACGTATAGTCGCGATCTGCTTGTCAGAGAATCCGTTTTTCTTCGCTTCGCGCAATAATTCTGTGGTAAGAGTGCTTTTTGCGATGGCTTTCTCCGTCCTGATTATATTCGCCATCTTTTCCAAGAACCACGTATCGATATTCGAGAGCTTGTTGAGGCTCTCAACGCTCTCACCACGGCGCAGCGCTTCGGAGAGCGCGAATATGCGCATGTTCGTAGGCTCGCGGATATCGTCATGGTAATTCGGCATCTTGAAATTGCCGTTGGTGTTTGCGGTAAAGCCGTCTGCGCCCATGTTACGCATGCGTATGGCTTTTTGAAGGACTTCTTCGAAAGAGCGTCCGATAGCCATCACTTCACCGACGCTTTTCATCTCGGTGCCGATCTTGAAAGACGCGTTCTCGAATTTTGCGAGATCCCACCGAGGCATCTTCAGTACCAGATAATCAAGCGCCGGCTCGAAGCATGCGGTCGTCTTTTTCGTGACGGAATTCTTTATGTCAGTCAGCTTGTATCCTAGTGCGAGCTTTGCCGCGACGAATGCAAGAGGGTATCCGGTCGCCTTGGATGCGAGTGCCGATGAACGGGAAAGGCGGGCGTTCACCTCTATCACGCGATACTCGGAGTTCGCCGGGTTCAATGCGTACTGGATATTGCATTCGCCGACGATGCCGAGATGACGGATGGTACGTAACGCGACTTCGCGTAGCATATGATATTCGTGATTGGAAAGCGTCTGGGAAGGCGCGACGACGATGGACTCGCCGGTGTGTACCCCCATAGGGTCGATGTTTTCCATGTTGCAGACGGTGATGCAATTGTCCGCATAGTCACGAACGACCTCGTACTCCACTTCTTTCCATCCTTTCAGATATTCTTCGATCAAGACCTGTGGTGAAGTCGCAAAGGCTTCTTTGAGGCGTTTCTCCAGCTCTTCTTCTGAGCGGACCATGCCCGAGCCGAGTCCGCCAAGAGCAAACCCCGAACGCATCATGACGGGAAAGCCGATCTTTTTAGCTGCGGTGAGACCACCTTTGACATCAGTAACTGCTTCGCTTTTCGCGGTATGCACGGATATCTGGTTGAGGCGTTTTATGAAAAGCTCTCTGTCTTCGGTGTCCCGGATAACAGAAACCGGCGTACCCAGAACACGCACGTGATGTTTCTTCAATATTCCCGACGCCTCGAGCTCGAGTCCGAGATTCAGTGCGGTCTGGCCGCCAAAAGAAAGCGCGATAGCGTCAGGCTTCTCATCTTCGATGACTTTTTGCGCGTATTCGAGCGTAAGCGGGAGATAATACACCTTGTCGGCAAGTCCTTCGTCAGTCTGCACCGTCGCGATGTTCGGGTTTATCAAGATGACCCTGATGCCTTCTTCTTTGAACGCCTTTATCGCCTGCGAGCCAGAATAATCGAACTCGCCGGCCTGACCGATACGCAGTCCTCCGGAGCCGAGCAGCAGGATTTTCTTAGGCTTAGTCATATGGTCTTCAAGAATTCGTCGAATATCCACGCGGTATCGGTCGGTCCCGGCGAAGCTTCAGGATGGAACTGGACCGAGCGCCACGGCATGCGTTTGTGTCGTATGCCTTCGTTGCTCTCGTCGTTTGCATTGGTAAACCACACATCCCAGTCATTAGGGAGTGTCTTCTCATCCACAGCGAAGCCATGGTTCTGTGAAGTGATATAGCAGCGCCCCGAGTCGGCTGCGATGCAAGGCTGGTTTTGTCCGCGATGGCCGTATTTGAGCTTGTAGGTCTTCGCTCCCGCAGCAAGAGCAAGTAACTGGTTGCCCAGACAGATCCCGAGGATTGGTTTTTTCGCCGCCATCGCTTTCTGGATGCTCGCAATCGTCAGGCCACACATGGTCGGGTCGCCGGGACCATTGGATATGAAAAGCGCGTCGTATGAGTCTTCTGAGAAATCGTAATCCCACGGCACTCGTATAAGTGTGACCTCCGGACGTGTAAGAGAGCGGACGATATTTTCTTTCATGCCGCAGTCGATAGCGATGATCTTCTTCTTGCCGTTTCCGTATATTTTCTTCTTGCTCGGAGAAACTTTCGCGACGAGGTTTTCGTCATTGGGATCGGAGAATGCGCGAGGCTTTGTCGTCGATAGGGTGCCGAGCATCACGCCGTGTTCGCGCAGCTTTTTCGTGATCGCTCTCGTATCTATGCCGGTTATCGCGGGGATGCCGCTCTTCTTGAGCCAGTCTCCGAGAGATTGTTTCGCATCATGATGCGAATAGCGCTCCGAATATTCTGATACGACAAGGCCCGAGACCTGTATCTTGGAAGACTCAAAATATTTTGCGTCGGGAACGCCGTAGTTGCCCTGGAGCGGCGACGTACAGACGAGGATCTGCCCTGCATACGAGGGGTCGGTGAGGGTCTCGACGTAGCCGGTCATCCCGGTGTTGAAGACAACCTCGCCGCTCATCGCGACATCTGCGCCGAAAGAGTCACCTTCGTATATGCTGCCGTCTTTGAGGTAGAGCTTCATAAAAAAAGACCCTCCGAAACGGAGGGTAATAGAAAGCGGTATGAGGCGGCCGGAAGAAAAAGATTTTCTTGCTGAAGCATTAGGGTCGGATTATACGCTTATCGAAATGACGGTCAATAAAATTAGCCGGGGATAACTACTTTGAGTATACTCACAACATGGAAAAGCAGGACCTGTCAAAATTCAATCTCCCGGACGAGCCGGGAATCTACCTTTTCCGCGACGGCGCAGGGAAGCTTCTCTATATAGGAAAAGCGACGTCGCTCAAAGACCGCGTGCGCAGCTATTTCGCCAAAGACCTCGCCGACTCTCGCGGAGAGGGGATAGTCGCCATGGTGGCAGAAGCGCAGAAAGTAGATCACGTGACGACCGACTCTGTGCTCGAAGCCTTGATACTCGAAGCCAACCTCATCAAAAGACATCAGCCTCCGTACAACGTGATGGAGAAGAGCAACAAGAGCTTCAACTACCTCATCATCACGAAAGAAGATTTCCCAAGAGTCCTCGTCGTCCGCGGAAGAGAGCTTTTCCTGAAATGGAAAGAATCCGACATAAAATACCAATTCGGGCCTTTTCCGCACGGAGCATCACTCCAGGAAGCACTCAGACTCGTGCGAGAAATATTTCCTTTTCGTGACAGCAAATGCACGCCGTGTCCCGAGCAGAAAATAAAGCCAGGCCAGCATTGCCGACCATGCTTTAACAGGCAGATCGGCCGCTGCCCCGGAGTCTGCACCGGCGAGATGAACAAAGAAGAATATGCAAAGACGGTCCGCAATATCAAAGACCTCTTTAACGCCGAATTCCACGGCCTGAAGCGCCGTCTTGAAAAAGAGATGAAAGAAGCTGCCGCTAACGAGCAGTATGAGCTGGCCGAAACACTGAAGCGACAAGTGAACGCCCTCACGCATATTCGCGACGTGTCACTCATCAAAGACGAATATCGTGCCTCTCCCGGCGGACCGGTGCGCATAGAAGCGTACGATGTAGCGCATACGGCGGGGAACGAAACAGTCGGCGTGATGACGGTAGTCGCGGGAGGTGAAGCGCAAAAAGCCGAATACCGGAAATTCAAGATACGCACGGTGACTAACGACGACCCTGGTGCACTCGCGGAGACTCTGGAGCGCAGACTGAATCATTCAGAATGGACTCTGCCGCGAGTCATTGCAGTAGACGGTGCGACGGCGCAGATGCGACGCGCTCTGAAAGTTCTGAAAAAAGCCGGAGTGGAGATCCCGGTAGTCGGCGTCGTCAAAGACGAATTCCATCGTCCCGAGCGCTTGATAGGCGATACGAAAGCGATCTCCGCACATGAAAAAGATATATTGCTCGCAAACGCCGAGGCGCATAGATTCGCGATCACCTGGCACAGGCGCCGTCAGCGCAAAAACCTGACGCTATAGTAAAACTTGAAAGAAATTCCTTGGTATACTGCGACGTATGGCACGCATTATCGTCGGGATATTGCGCGGCGGCTCGTCGAGCGAGTACGACAGCTCGTTAAAGAGCGGCGCAGCGATACTTCAGGCACTTCCTGAAGAAAAATACGATACCCGCGACATCTTCATAGACAGGAATGGTCTCTGGCATTCGCGCGGAATGCCTGCAGAGCCGATACGTGCACTCTCGCAGATAGATGTAGCTTTCAACGCACTTCACGGAGGAGCGGGCGAAGACGGTACCGTACAGAGGATCCTACAGCGCATGGGTATCCCATATACCGGCTCGACAGCTGCCGCCGCCCAAACAGCCCTCAACAAGATCGCCGCAAGAGACATGCTTCGTAATGCTGGCGTACGTATTCCAGCAGGGATGTCTTTTAGCGTGCGAGACGGCACCACTGCGGACATGGCGATGAAAGTCTTCGCAGCGTTTCCTCCTCCGTATGTCGTAAAGCCGCCGATGGAAGGTTCTTCCATGGGAATACTTATCGCGGAGTCTCTGATAGCGCTTCCTGATGCGATAGGCGATGTCCTCGACGAATACGGCATGGCGCTTGTCGAAGAATTCCTGCTGGGAAAAGAAGCGAGTGTCGGTGTCATAGAAAAATATCGCAACGAAGAGCTCTATACGCTTCCTCCTGCGCAGATTCACTTACCGAGCGGTGCACGATATCTCGACCGCGATGTACTAGCAGAAGGACGTCATAGCTATCAGGTACCAAGCAACTTCACCCACCAAGAAAAAGCAGCGATAGCAGATATGGCTCGCGCAGCGCACAGAGCGCTGGGTCTCTCACATTTCTCGAACGCAGACATCATGCTCACCAACCATGGTCCCTATGTACTCGAAGTGAATGCTTCGCCGGTACTCCACGACAAAGCGCCGTTCCATCACATGCTGGAAAGCGTAGGCTCCTCGGTGCGCGACTTCGCTGAGCACGCCATCGCGATGGCTGAGCAGCATTAGCTAGAGTACGGTCTTCTCGGTGTCGATGTAGAAAGGTGAGAGGTCGGCGCCAGATGCAAAAATCTCCGCCACTTTTATGAATTCTGGTTCCAGCCCTACATGCGGTATCTGGCGCAGCTCTTCAAGATTGACCCATTTGTAGCCAGTGAAATTCTTCTCCTCGAGGATTATCGGCTCCGTTTTTTTCGGACGGCACAAGACCGATAGAGCTTTGGATGTCTGACCGTCTTTCCGCAGTATCGCTTTTTCTTTTAGTATCAGCATGTCAGGCTCGACTTCGAGGCTGCATTCTTCTTTTACTTCACGCATCACAGTCTCTACGATAGTGTCGTTGCCTTCGATTTTCCCTCCCGGACCTGCGTACATGCCCGGATAGACCTTTTCGTGGTCTGCACGCTTCAGTAAAAGTATCCGGCCGTCGTCACGGCGGATGATTGCGGCCGCAGTGACCGAATGGAGCTTGGGGTTAAGCATGCTGGCGATTATACAGAAATATTGCTACATTGTGAGGCGTAAGGGCCAGTAGTTCAGTGGTAGAATGCCTCATTTGCAATGAGGAGGTCTGGGGTTCGATCCCCCACTGGTCCACAGAAATGAAAAGCCGGAGCATGTCTCCGGCTTTTCTAATTTCTGTAGGAAACCAGTGAGGGATCGAAGGGTTTTGCGGGGTACCCGCTCAACAGAGCGGGTCGCAAAACCAGGCCCGAGCGGAGTGATTGCGCGACGGCGCAATCACGAGCGCTTGGGAGGTCCCCACTGCTCCACAAAAATAACGAGAACGACGCGCAGCGTCGGGCGACTATATTTTTATGAAGACCAGTGGGGGATTGAAGACGAAGGCTGGGGACCCGTAAACCGACGGGGATGCCTGAGCAGGACCGAGAGGAGTTTTGTTGCGACGGCAACAAAACGAGCTCTTGGTAGGTTCCCACTGGTCCACAAAATTCGAGTTTCGAAGTGATTTCCCCCGATAAGCCTAAAATGCTAGGCTTATAGGTCTGTATGTCTGAGGGGCAGGATAAACCTATAAGTGAGGCCAAACAGCTGGAACAGGACTACCTGGCTGCTTTCGACGAGCATTCGGACCCGCTTTTCCGGCATGTCTTCGTGCGTATCCGCGACAGGGAAGTCGCCAAAGACATCGTTCAGGAAACATTCGCCAAGACCTGGGATTATCTGGCAAAAGGGAAGAAAGTAGAGCACCTGCGCGCGTTTCTCTACCGCGTCGCAAACAATCTCATCGTAGACACTTCGCGACGCAAACGTTCGAGCTCGCTGGATCACATGATGGAAGAAGATGGCTTTGAGATAGAAGACGAGTCGGTCCGCGACTTCGGCGACGTGCCGGACGCTCGCATGGCGATGAAATTGCTCGCATCTTTGGACGAGATCTACCGCGTTGTCATCACGATGCGCTTTATCGACGGCTTCAGTCCCAAAGAGATCGCGGAGACGTTACATGTCTCCGAAAACGTCGTCTCGGTCCGAATATATCGAGGAATAGAGCGCTTAAAAGGCATAGTCAACACCCGTCGTCCAGGCTCTTGATTTGCAGCTTTGGCCGATGTATCATGAAGCCCAATGTAAGTGTTCTATGCGGGCAATTTTAAATGGCAAGCAGGGGACGGTTGGTTTACATTTTTAAGAAAACAACAGGAACACAATGGCAAAGAAGTTGTATGTCGGTGGTCTCCCTTACGCGACTACTGATGTTGAATTGAAGGACGCCTTCTCGGCGGCTGGCGCTGTCGCTTCTGCTGTAATAATCATGGACCGCATGACGGGCCGCTCGAAAGGGTTTGGCTTCGTCGAGATGGCATCTGACGAAGATGCACAGAAGGCGATCGACATGATGAACGGCAAGGAGTTCGGCGGACGCACGCTTACGGTCAACGAAGCACGTCCGATGGAAGAGCGCCCACGTGGTGGAGGCGGCGGTGGTTACCGCGGCGGAAACGATCGTGGTGGCTACGGCGGCGGACGCGGCGGCAATGGCGGCGGCGGAGGTCGTTGGTAATCTCCCCAGATTACGCTAAAAACACCCCTTTCGGGGTGTTTTTAGTTTGTGGGTGATTGCTTAGCAATTCACCTCCTTTTCATGTAAGCTTTACGACTAAGCGGCGTCTATAGCTGTGACGGCACCTAAGAAGGCCGCGTGCAGCAGATTAATGATGTGGGCCGCATCTACGGCGACATATGATAAATACAATAGAAAAAATAATAGCAGCGCTCCGCGGCGTATCGCTTTCAGCGAACGAGCGGAGAAATATGCGGCTCAGGCTCGAAGTGCATATGCGCGAAAATCCTCTACGCCAGGGACTTATGGATCGTATACTCATCTCGCTGCAGGACGCCGGCGCGTCCATCTCAAAAGCACTCAACGCTCAGACTTTCATAACACATCCGGTCTTTGCGATGTGTGCGCTCGTCCTCTGCATCGGCCTCGGTACGTCGTATGCTGCTGCAAATGCCCTGCCTGGTCAGGCGCTCTATGCTTTCAAGACTCGCGTAAACGAGCCTCTGCAGGGTGCATTTGCTCTTACTCCTACAGCCAAAGCTCAGTGGAGCGCGGAACTTACCAACCGCCGCCTCCACGAAGCTGAAGAACTCGCTGCTACCGACCAGCTCTCTCCTGTGGCTACCGCAGACATAGAGAGCGGCCTCAACGTCGCTGTGCAGAATTTTAATTCCAGCGTCACGCTCCTCTCGAAAGATGACGACGCCGATGCGGCGAGCGTCCAGTCAGATCTCGAGGCATCGCTCAATGCTCACGAAGCCGTACTTTCGTCGCTTCCGACAGCGCAGAAGAATAGCGCTTCCAAGATCACATCGCTCGTACGCAAGCATGCCGATACTATCAACCAAGAGCGCACGGTGGCAGAGGCGGCGTTTACCGCCACCGATTCTCCGATGGTGAAGACCGCTGCGCTCGCAAAGAAGAAAAAAGTGCAGAATGCCATCGATCAGACACAGCTTCTTTCAAGGAATGCATTCAGCACGCAGGTCGCTTCGTCGGTGAACGAGATAACAAACGAAGCTTCGCGTGACATGAATGCGGGCGATAGCGATGCCAAGCATGGAAAGTGGGGTAAAGCATATGGAGCTTTCCAAGACGCTTTCAGGAAAATAAAAGAAACCCAGGAGAGCATCGACACACGTACCTGGCTCCATCAGAGTTTCAACGTCGGCTTCAGCGTATCTGCGACTTCTTCGACGACCTCGACTGACAGCGAAGCTACGAGTTCAGATGCAACCGGTACTGACGCGAGTTCAAGCTCCTCGAACGACTGAACTATCCACAGCCACCGCGGAAATATTCACTGAAGGCGGGTCATACTAGTGGGATGGTGCCGCTCATAACGCGGAGCGCTTTGGGAGCGCTCGACGCGCATAGGTTTCTCATGAGAGCCGCGCTTGCCGCGACGGCGAGCTTTGCGTGGGTTTTCGCGCTTGAGTATCTGTATGCACTCTATGGAAATCTTCCGGACGCTTTCGTGCATGTGATACTCCTGTACGAACTTACCCAAGTGATAACGATACTCGTTACGCCATACTCGGCACGACAACTCTCACACGGCGTGCGTGCGCGCATGATGGCAGGTGTTCTGGTTTGCGTACTCGCGCTCGTGATATTCGGGGCAGCGCTCGGCGGGGTACTCAACGGCATACTCGGACTCCTGTTTTTCGCCATCTTCATCGGCGTGTATCGGGCGTTCTACTGGACTCCATACAGCCTCGAGCGCAAATACGAACTCGGCGGTACCGATATTCCGCAGGAAATATTCCTCGCAGCGATGCCGATCATCGCGGGATATACGCTCTTGAACGGCTACCTCGGCGCCATGATGCTTCTTTTTGCTGGAGCGGTTATCCTTATCGCATCTCTCGCGCCGCTTGTGCGTGTACCGGAGATGTATGAACGTTTCTCCTGGGGATATGGCGAGACTTTCGGAGAACTCTTCGAACCCAAATACAACTCGTTCGTCGAACCTTCTTTCGTGGAAGGGCTCCAAGGTGCGGCGCTTCTCCTCTTGTGGCCTCTTTCCGTGTTCGTCATCGTGGGACTATCGTATAAGCTTCTCGGCTTAGTGCTTTCCGCGACCCTTCTTTTGGCGATACTTCTGCGCTCGCGTGGGCGGCGCTTCCTAAAGGACAAAGATTTCCTGCATGCGACCGTCGCCGCGACATCCTGGATATTGCGTATCGCCGTGGCGACACCGGTCTCGGCCGTATTCGTGGCGGCTTACGCTGCTCCCACAGATACGTCAGCGGACTTCCTGACACTTGAGCAGACCGCTGATAACGGAACCTATATCGATGAATACACGGTCCTCAAAGAGATCGCACAAGGTTTCGGGCGCATTTCTATGTGCATCGTCGCGACGGTATGCATCTCGGTATTTTCGTTACCGGTAGGTTTAGGGATTTCGTTCGCGCTTGCGGGTGCGGCCTCGATGGTCGGTTTCTTACACGCGAAAAGGACAGAACACCTCTAGGAGAGGAGTTTTTTGAGGACCTCCTGTACATCTGCACCGTCGGCATTACCGGAAAATTCCTTAAGGATGGCGCCGGTAAGTTTGCCCATGCCGCTCTTGTCGGTCACGCCGAGTTCCTTGATCTTGGCAGCTGCGACTTTCTCTATCTCTTCTTTGGATGCGCCTTTAGGAAGGTACGCCTCAAGTATCTTCAGCTCCGCCATCTCTTTTTCTGCGAGTTCAGGGCGTCCGCCGGCAGTGAATTGTTCTGCGGAATCTTTGCGTTGTTTAGCCAGCCTCTTCAAGACGAGTACTGCCATCATGTCAGGAACCTCATCTGTAGGCTTCATGCTCTTTGCGACGAGTTCGTTCGTGAAATTGGCAAGAGCACCACGGAGAGTCTGGAGCCGCAGCGTGTCTTTCGCTTTCATGGCTGCTTTCATGTCCTCACGTATCTGTTGTATCAACATGCGGGCCATAATAGCACAAAGAAAGAGGACCGGATGGCTTATGCTGCCATTCTCGGTCCTCGGCGCGGTCCTCCCTGGACTTGGCGAGCAATGAGTATGCAATGCAGAAGATAAAGAAACCATGAAAAAGCGAGATGGTATACTATCGCTCTATGGAATGGCTGATTATCGGACTTCTAGTCGTGAATTTCGCACTTGTAGCGTATTTCGTCTTTCTCAGACAGGCGCCGAAACAAGACATGCGGGACTTGGTGCTCCTGCAGAACCAGCTCCAGGACCTTTCTCGCACGGTAGAGGGAAAGCTGAGCGAGGGTACCGACCGCATGTTCCATGGGATGCAGATACAGTCCGACCAATCGCAGAAGACTATCTCGAACATCCAGCAACAGCTCGACCAGATAACGAACCGCGTCACCCAGCAGCTCACCGAAGTCGTCCGCGGGGTTTCAGAAACCAAAGAATCTACGAAACAGGTGTTCACGATAGCTGAACAGCTGAAATCACTCGAGAGCGTGCTGAAAAATCAGAAGCAACGCGGAAACCTTGGTGAGGCATCCCTCAATCTCATTCTTGCCAACGTTCTTCCTCCCGGGCAGTTCCAGGCACAGTATCCTTTTAAAGATGGCGAGATCGTCGATATGGTCGTAAAGACCCGTGACGGACTCGTGCCGATAGACTCGAAATTCCCGCTCGAAAATTATCTGCGGTTCTTGGATGAGCCCGATGACGTGCGTCGTGAACAGTATCGCAAGGAATTCAAGAGCGATGTAAAGAAAAAGATTGACCAGACTTCGAAATACATCCGCCCCGAAGAGGGCACGATGCCTTTCGCTTTCATGTTCATCCCGGCTGAAGGCATCTATTACGACCTTCTGAACGACACGAGCGTCGGTGTGAGCGCGAACGACCTTATCGAATACGCATACAAACAGAAGAACGTTCTTATAACTTCGCCGACGACTTTCCTCGCATATCTGCAGACAGTGCTTTTCGGCAATCAACGCGCAAAGATCCAGGAAGCAGCGACGGACATCATCAAGAACGTCGCCGAACTCGCCAAACACCTCAAGACCTACGAAGACACGCACAACAGCCTTGGGAAATCTCTGAGCACCGTGGTCAACCACTATGAAAGGTCAAACAAGGCGTTCAAGGCCATAGATAAGGACGTCGTGCGCATCACTGACGAGAGCATGGGGCTGAAACTGGAATCAGCAGACAGGCCTCTTTTGGCTGATATCGAGGAATAGCCGGAAAGGGCGAAATAAGCCTGTTTTGGGCCACGTATTTGCTTTTTAACGGCTTTTTCTGTATAGTGCTGCGACTGATATGGCAAAAATAGCTGTAATTCAAACCGGCGGAAAGCAGTACCTCGTTACCGAGGGCTCTGTCTTGAGCGTCGAAAAGCTCCCTGAGACAAAGGGTGGCAAGATTTCCTTCGATAACGTCCTCCTCGTAGACGACGGCTCCAAAGCCACGGTAGGCTCTCCGCTCGTCAAAGGCGCGAAAGTCTCCGCTGAGCTCGTAGAAGAAGGCCGTTCTCCTAAAGTCACCGTCATCCACTACCGCGCCAAAAGCCGCTATTTCAAGAAGCGCGGCCATCGCCAGCATTTCACTAAAGTAAAAATAACCGCACTTCCGTAACAGGAGAGCGCGAGACGAGAATGGCCGGCGTAAGCTCGGCCATTTTCTTTATTGAAAAGCTTCTCAGTGCATCTGCTCATTGGCTTTGCCGCGGCGATCATGATCGCCTTGCTGCCGCTGATAGCTTACAAATGACACTTTCTCGAAGTCCGCAACGCTGCACTCTATGAGCGATCGCGTAGCGTTTCTCCAGACTATTGTAGCAAGCGGTGCATGCTGTTTGTTCTCTTCCGGGTGGAATCCGAACGAACGCACGCAATGCCTGCATATATCGCTATTACGGATCATGTCGGCCTCATTGTTCGATGTCTGATGCCGGGTGTCTCTCGTAAGAGTAGCAGTAAAAAAAGGACCTCTTAGAGTTTTACACAGCAGTAAGGCCGCTCGTAAGCGGCCTCGTCTTTCATGATAGACCTCCCGGAATGCATCTGAGTGTCGGTTTCGGCCTTTCCTTTTCGAACCCTGGGCAATCCTCGAGAGTGACTGCAAAGTGTTCTTTGAGGCTGTACCGAATACGGTCTGGTGCATTCTCTTTGCGATCGCCGTGATGAAATTCTTCCCGGCCGCAAATTGCGCAATACTTTAGCGCTATAGTGGTGTCGTTTTCCGACATTGGGACCCTCCTAAGCGGCACTATATACCTCTAGCGGCGCGATTCCAATGCGTTCTTGATCGTCTCTGAATCGGCGTATTCAAGCTCGCTTCCGGTCGAGAGTCCGCGGCCGAGCGTCGTGATCTTCACCTCAGCATCGCCGAGTTCTTGCCGTATAAGCGAAGCGGTGCCGTCACCTTCGGGGTTCGCGGGGAAGGCGAGGACGATCTCTTTCAGTGCCGGGCGTTTTGATGCGGTTTTCAGTTCGCGGACACGAAGCCGGTCTGTCTTTTCGTTGCCGAGATGAATAAGTCCGCCGAGGACGAAATAGCGCCCTTTGTATGTATGAGAACGCTCGAGCGCCAAGAGGTCAGCGTCACTCACGACAACCGCGAGAAGCGCCTGGTCGCGGGCAGGGTCAGCGCAGATATTGCACACGGCGCTCTCCCCGCCGTGGTAGCGCATGCACTCGGGGCATTGATGGATGGTGCTAGAGAGCGAGCGGATGGAGTCTGCAATCTCCTTGCGAAGCGTCGGCGACGAGCGCAAAAGATACTGCACGAAACGCTGCGCCTGCCTCGGGCCTATGCCGGGGAAGCGTTCGAAGAGAGCACTCAGTTTTTCTATCGGATCCATATGTGCTGGCTATTGTATCAAAGGGAGGGGCCGACATGCCTTTGACATGTCGGCCCTCGTTGCGAATCATCGTCGCTCGCGGAGTGCGACAACAAAGCCATGTCCAGCAGTTCTGGCGATCCCAGCGATCTCCAGATCTCGATGTCGCGGTTGCTCGAGAAACCGCTTGACTGCAAGGTCAAAAACGATACCGGTGCATTCAAGCGTGACGGTCGGTCCGTCGCTGGCGCCGATGAGACAGCGTTGAGCAAGACGCTCTGTCGTCTGGGCTGGATCAGCGAAGCAGCTGGCAGCCAGCCCAACTGCAGCCATGATCGCCGCAAACCAACCAAGCCAAGCTCCCGTCGGGTCTTTCTTTTGGACACTATTCGCACTCAAGGTTCTCGCCATTATCGTCACCTCCGTTTGTGGCGTGCGCGCACTATATCAGAAGCAGGTTTTACTTAAAACGGCTCAGAGCCGCCGCTCTCCACGGTAGCCTCGGTGAAATCGCCGAAGTCGCTCTTTTCTATCGAGAGAAAGGTCGTCTTTTCTTCGTCGAACCTGAGGTCGACTTTGCCGATGGGGCCATTTCGGTGTTTTTCTATCAGGATCTCCGCGACGCCGTTTTTATCATTTCCGGAGCGTTCTCCCATCATATCTTCGCGGTGAATGAACATGACAACGTCTGCGTCTTGCTCGATAGAGCCTGAGTCGCGAAGGTCCGAGAGGCGAGGTTTGCCGCGACGCTGTTCGACTGCGCGCGAGAGCTGGGAGAGTGCCAAGACCGGAATCTGTAATTCGCGAGCCATGCCTTTGAGCGAACGTGAGATTTCCGTAACCTGTTGAACAGTCGAAACATTTGCACCCGAATGCATCGGCGTGATGAGCTGCAGGTAGTCGACTATAAGGAGTTTAAGTCCCTTCTCAGCCTTGAGCCGCCTTGCAACAGAGCGCATAGAAAGGACCGTCGCTCCCGGCTTGTCATCTATGTAAATGGGCGCTTCGGAGAGATCTTCGATGCCTTTCTGCAGACGGCTGTAGTCGTCATCCTTGCCCAATTTACCTGTGCGCAATTTCCAAGCGTTAACGCCAGCCTGCGCTGCAAGCATACGGTCCACCAACTGGTCCGAACTCATTTCGAGTGAAAATAGTCCGACCGCATTGCCGTGAATGGTCGCAGTTTGTCTCGCGATATCCAGAGCGAGCGAGGATTTACCCATACTCGGCCGGGCGGCCAGGATGATAAGGTCGGATTTTTGGAATCCCGCGAGCATGTTGTCGAGAGCAGGGAAGCCTGTTGGAACGCCGCGAAGGGTTCCCGAATGCTTTTGCAGAGCCTCCATCCTTTCCCAGGCATCGGCAAGTCCTTCTTTTATGGAGGTGAAGGAACGAAGAGAAGGCGCTTGCGTGACCGCGAAGACGGCCTGCTGGGCTTCGTCAAGGACTTCTTCTATGACCCTGTCTTCTGCAAACCCCAATTCGCCGATCTTCGCGGCGGCGTCGATGAGTTGGCGCAGGATGAATTTGCTCTGGACCATCTCCGCGTAGTGACGGGCACTTCCGGGGGAGGCGGCACTTCCGACGAGTTCGTTGAGAAACGCGGCGCCACCGATGTCTTTCAGTTCTTTCCTTTCTTTTAGTTTAGCGACGACGGTGACGAGGTCGATGGGCTCTGAGCGCGCATGAAGAGACAGCATCGCATCATAGATGGTGCGGTGTACTCCCGAGTACATAGAATCGAGCGAAAGTATGTCTGCCACTTCATGTATGGCGCCGGGGTTAAGCATGAGGGCACCCAGAACGGCACGTTCGATTTCGAGATCCTGCGGGGGGATTCTGCCGGAAGGTTTGACCATGAAGTGATTCTAGCACAGACACTTTTTCAACGATTTCAGCCGGGGGGCTTGCAAGTGTTCGTATACTGTGGAAAATGCGGGGAGAACGGTGGGCACTTGACGTATTGACAATACTTTGATAAAACGTATGACACAGATATTGAGTTAGTCAAATACCCCTCAATATCAATAAAAATCGCATGGTTAATTTTCAACCCAAATCAATAAGCAAAGAACTTCTCTCTGAGCTCCCGGAACGCTCTCGCCGCGTGCTTGTAGACCGTTTCGGCCTCTCCTCCAAGGGGGAAGAGCGCACCCTAGACGCCATAGGCAAGGAATACAGCAGCACTCG